>Ga0126373_10000009_pt1 | contig 239829 bp, 189 predicted proteins | sample PanSoiMetPlot_11_FD_92545 | JGI IMG/M metagenome (GOLD analysis project Ga0126373, IMG submission 92545) | Tropical forest soil microbial communities from Panama - MetaG Plot_11 | ecosystem: Environmental > Terrestrial > Soil > Tropical forest > Bulk soil | place: Panama | collected 2016-02-17
CGAAGCCGCAGTTGACCGCCCGGCAGGTGCCACCGCAGGTGCTTTTGAACCAATCGCCGCTCCCGCGCATCTTCACATGTAGGAAAGCGAGGCGCGCCTTTGACCCAGTTGGCTCAACCGCTTCAACAACTTTCGGGTCGCCGCCCGCGGCCTCCGCAATCTCCCCGTCGACGTCACCCTCATCGACCGCCGCAACCACCACACCTTCCAGCCGTTGCTCTACCAGGTGGCCCTCGCCGTCCTCTCCCCCGCCGACATCGCCGCCCCCCTGCGCTCCATCCTCCGCCACCAGCGCAACACCCAGGTCCTCATGGACGAAGTCACCGCGATCGACACCGCCGACCGCCGCCTCACCCTCCGTTCCGGAGCCCGCGTCCCCTACGACTACCTCGTCCTCGCCGCCGGAGCCACACACTCCTACTTCGGCCACGACGAGTGGGAGCCCTACGCCCCCGGCCTCAAGACCGTCGAAGACGCCACCGAGATCCGCCGCCGCGTCCTTCTCGCCTTCGAGCTAGCCGAGCGCCAACTCCTCGAGCACGGCTGGAACCCGCCCCTGAACTTCATCGTCATCGGCGGCGGACCCACCGGCGTCGAGCTCGCCGGAGCCATCCGCGACATCGCCCACGACTACATGCGCCACGACTTCCGCCACATCGACCCCACCCGCGCCAAGGTCCTCCTCCTCGACGGCGGCCCGCGCCTACTCGCCGCCTACCCCGAAGACCTCTCGGCGAAAGCCAAGCAGTCGCTCGAGCACCTCGGCGTCGAAGTCCACCTCAACTGTCACGTAACCAATGTCGGCCCCGGCTGGGTCGAAACCGGAGGGCCACAACCCATCGGCCGCGTAGAAGCCGCCGTCATCCTCTGGGCCGCCGGAGTCCAGGCCTCGCCCCTCGGCAAAATGCTCGCCGACTCCCAGGCCGACCAACGCAGCAACCAACCCTACGTCCAGATCGACAAGCGCGGCTGTGTCTTCGTCGACAGTCACCTCAACCCCGCCGGCCTGCCCAACGTATTCGTCCTCGGCGACCTCGCCCACTTCGAGCAGGACGGCCACCAGATCCCCGGCGTCGCCCAGCCCGCCATGCAGATGGGCGACCACGTCGCCCGCATCCTCCGCGCCGACCTCGACGGCAAGCCCCGCCCCGCCTTCCGCTACTTCGACAAGGGAGACATGGCCACCATCGGCCGCATGTCCGCCGTCGCCGACGTCAAATGGCCCTTCCGCGCCCACATGAGCGGCCTCCCCGCCTGGCTAACCTGGATCACCGTCCACATCTTCTTTCTAATAGGATTCCGCAACCGGATAGCAGTAATGGCCACCTGGATCTGGACCTACTTCACCTTCACAAGAAGCGCCAGGCTAATCACCGGCGACCAGCGCCTCCCCGGCTGGCAAGAACAAACCACCGCCGGCGCCACTGCTCAACCAGCGAGCGCGACCGCAAACTCCCCCTCCAAAGCCGCGGACTAGATTCCCTTCTGCTCCGCCATCTCGTCGGCCCTCGTCGTCTTGGTGGCCTCGGCTCATCACCAGCGCGCTAAAACTTCCCGTTGAGACGCACGCAAAGGCATCCCCGGCCTGCGCGGCAGTTTCGATTAGAGATGCACGCCAAAACGTCCCGGAGGGACCGGAGGAAAATAGCCCAGCATGAAATGCTGGGTCAGCTGCCCAACACCCTCGCAGCCTCCCGTAGGGAGCGCAGGAACTCCGCTCACTCGATACCCCGCGCCCACCGATGCCGGCCTTTCCCTGCATGGGGACACTACGCACCAACGATCCTCTATTCCGTATCAAAAACCGTCGAAACAAACCCTCAATCCCACACGTACCGCGCATCGTACGCAATCCCGTTCTTCTTCAGGATCGCCAAAAACTCTGCCTGAAAATCACGCCTGCGATGATGCTCTTGCTGCCTCTGGATATACGCCACCGTCGCCTCCACCTGCGACGCGCCAATCGAAAACGCGCCGTACCCCTCCTGCCACGCGAACGCCTTCACGCCGCACTCATCGTGCATCCATCGCGATGACCCGATCTTTATAACCTGCATCGCGCTCGAAACCGAAATCGTTGCAGGCAGCGACAACAGAAGATGCACATGATCCTCCGTCCCGCCGATCGCCATTGGCACGACCCCGCGATCCCCCGCCACACCGCCCATATACGCCCAAAGCCGATTTTGAATCCCCGGCGCAATCGTCTTTCGACGACCCTTGGTCGAAAACACACAGTGAAACAGAGAAGAAGAATAGGTATGCGCCATAATGCACGCGATACTACAGCACCCTTGCGATGGTCGGGTGTACGATTATTGGGAATCCGAAATCAATTAAGGCCTCATTATGCTTGGAAAGCTGCTCATTTTTCTGCTCTCGGCTGCCCTCTGTTCGCTTCAGGTCCAGGCTAGATCGTATGGAAGTCATCGCTCCTCATTTGGATCGCGTTATGTCCGCGGTTATACGAAAAGGAACGGCACATACGTCGCGCCGCATACGCGTGTGCCGCCACACACCAGATCCGCCGCCAAAGCCAACTCGCGTTTGTATACATACAAGAACTATTCCGCGCATCAACCCACAGGCAGAGATTCACGCGGAAGGATACACCGCAGTACGGCCGCGAAGGATGCGTTCAAGCGGCAGCAGCCCTGTCCTTCAACGGGACGTAGTTCGGGCGCGTGCCCGGGCTATGTGATCGACCATGTAAAGGCGCTCGAATGTGGCGGAGCCGACGCTCCTTCCAACATGCAATGGCAAACTGTTGTCAATGGAAAGGCCAAGGACAAGTGGGAGAAGAACTGCCGTTAGACTCATCCGCTCATGCAGCGAGGGGAATCACCTCGGAGTGTCGTTTTCAGAAATGATAAGGCATCGGCCCGAGGTTCTGTCAGCGGTCTCACCAGAACCAATGACCTCATAGCGCTCCGTGAAACGACCGGTCGAGAGCTGCACGTCAATCGAGTGCTCAGTCTCCGTACCAACCTTGTTTTTGTATCTATCAGTGAAAGATAAGTTTGCCCCGTCTATCTGGATGTTATTTCCCTTGTACTCGGCTGCATTACCTGCAGCAAATACACCCAATGCGTCGGGGTCTGCAGAACTATCCATCGGATAATATATCCACCTTCCGACATCTCTATACATTCGGCTTTTGTCCCAAACTCCGTCCTTGAAGTAGTTAAGTGTACTCGCGGTCGTAAAGAGAAATGAATTTGACGAATAGCCGCTTGCTTGTTCATAGGTGTCGGGCCTGTGCCATCCATGCGGCCTTGGGTCGTTGAATCCGAGTTCGAAGAATTCATCCTCCCGTGGAAGAAAGCACGCATAGACGTGATCGCGAAGGGCGAAATCATCCATGACATCCGGATCCCTCGCAGCAACCAATTCTTGAAAGGAGCGGCAGGCAGCCTGAGCTTCCGATTCTGGACACGATGCACCTAGAGCTAAGAGCCGTCGGCGAACCCATTTCGCGCATTCAATCTCGCCGGCAAACTCTCCTTCCGTAGCCTCGCACGCTCGGATATCCTTCATTGTTTCACCAGCTGAAGCGTGGGGAATAAAGACATCCAGCTTGCACTTGTACCGGACATTCTTGGGGCCCTCCAAGTACGACTCCTTTCGCTTCTGCCCGCTTTTCTCGAAGTATTCGTAGATGCTACCGACATTGGCATCGCACGCGTCGAACACTTCATCACAAGAAAGGACGTAAACACCTTTCGAACTAGAGGCTATAAGGCTTCGAACGCCAACTGCGTCCGTTCCCCAGGGGACGACACTTTCAATTCGAACTCGATCGCAATTAGAACCAGGACAGGAAACCTTGAAGGCCCCAGATGACGCGCTCCCGCGGCCCGCGCCCGTACGCTGTTGTTGCGCAGATATCGACCCCAGAGACACCCAGGTGAAGGCAAGCGCGATCAGTGCGGCTCCGAGAGAACGCATCTCTTGGGCTCCTCCTGTACAGCAAGTTGCAAAATCAAGCACGATCGGTGCATTCGTCACTACTCTGATCGGTAAGAACATCAATTCGCTTCCCACTATCATTTAAGAAAAGATGGTCATTCCCGAACCTCATAATGAACCACACTCCGTCAATTCCATCGATGGATCTGACTCCACCATGTTCCTCAAGTTTGTTGACGATTTCCTGGAGGTTATGCTGAGTCAGAAAGATCGTATGATCGAACCAATTGACTACGAAAGCGACAAGTTTGACTTCGCACTTCAAAACATGGGCAGAAACCTTTAGCTGCGCCGCGGCCTTTGTAGCAAAGGAACGCACCTTCTCGTAGAGTTGCTCTTCGAGGAACTGCCCCTTTTGGCCAGCGCTTTGCTTAGTTACAGTTTTGACCTCGACACACACGCGAATCCCGTTCTTCTTGCACGCAATATCTGCACCCTGCTCGCCTTCCTTTGGAGTGATCAACTTCAAACCGGAAAACCCACTCTTGCGCAGAACTTCGGCTACCCTGAAAATTGCAATTCCAGCTTCAAGGCTCGCCGGGACGCCTGAGTCAAAGTTGAACTCGGTCCGTCTTTTCAGTTGCTCCTTGGATAGGCCGAAGTTCGATACACCGGACTCAAAGATCCTCTCGTAGCGAAGCAAAAGTTCTTCTCCTCCATCCGCAGGAAAATTCGCCTCGTCTGTAGAACGACGCGAAAGATAGCCTGAGAGGAAATGAGCACAGAGTGGAAACTTGTCTGGGTCAATTCCTGTCATTGCATCCCCTCTGGTTGTATTTTAGAGACTCTGGCGGGTGGCACCGATCCCGATGATCGTTCCAAACCACACTGAGGGTGCCCCCGGTCCCTAGCTTTTGGGGACCGGGGAAGGCGAGCGGGGGATGCTTCAGAGCCTGCCCTGAGCCTGCAGAATGGGCTCTATCTCTTGGAGACCCGAGAATCGAACACCACCCCTGCGCACCTGGGACGACGGGCGGGTGGCCCACCCTACATGGTGGCCGTCCCCTACTGTCCGAGGTAAGATTTCCCGCTACGGAAACGCGAGGGTGCCCCGTCCTAGCTTGCTAGGGCGGGAGGGACGATGATGCTCCCGCCGCCACTTACGGCTTGCGGCTCTGTCCGCTAGTCTGTTCTCATGCCCTCCGGACTTCGAAGGTTTCAGCAGACGAGAGACCTTCATTTCATCACCTTTAGCTGCTATCGCCGACAGCCTAAGCTTGGGGCTGCGCCGGCGCGAGCGATGTTTGAGCGCGCGCTGGAACAGTCGCGCCGCTCGTACGGATTTGGCGTGCTGGGGTACGTTGTCATGCCTGAGCATGTTAATTTGCTGGTCGGCGAACCGGCGGGCACACTGCTTTCCACGGCGCTGCAAGCCGTCAAACAATCGGTGGCGCGCAAGCTGGCTCTGCGAGTCGCGGAACCGTTCTGGCAGGCGCGCTATTACGACTTCAACGTCTGGAGCAATCAAAAGCGCATTGAGAAGCTACGTTACATCCACCGCAATCCGGTAACGCGCGGTCTTGTGGCGAATCCGGAGGATTGGGCGTGGTCGAGTTACCGGCACTACGCGACCGGCGTGGAAGGCGCAGTCGAAATCGAGTCTGAGTGGACGGCGCAGAAGCGAGAACAGATGGGAATGCGGCTCAATGTGCGGCAGGGGCCCGGCAACCGACTCCCGCCCTAGCAAGCTAGGACGGGGCACCCCAACTGTGATCCCTCACGGCGAGTTAGCAATGATCGAATTTAGGCTGGGCCACCCGCCGATATTTGTGGAATGAACGACAATTATTGACTACCCCATTCAACGAGGGGCACGTATCAGGCACAGATTATGTCCTCGAACACATGAAATCAGCGCTCGAAAAGACGAGATTTCGTCAGAGACCACCTACTAACGAGGAGGACATCCTGGATTTCTAACAAAACTGGATCCCGGTTGAAGCATTGCGGCGCCCGATCGAAAGCTCTCCCCGTTATGGCTCCTGCCATGGTCCACGCAGATGATCCCCTAGTTCTCCCACTGCGCTGGGGTTTTTACGTTGCAGGTACAGGGGATGGGGAGACCGAGGTGGATCGCCCCCAAATCGCCAGAAAGTGGTGTAGATTTATTTACGAATGAAAGACCATCAAACAACCTCGCCACAGACCCAGCAAAAGAGACAAGCCAAGGCCAATTCAACCAGTACGACAAACACCTATTTGGTTGCTGGTGAAGTAGGCGCCAATTTCACACTCGGATCGAAGTTGAACATTTCCGTCCCTAATGGCCCGACGAAAACGTTTCTTATCGAGTTCATCTCGGCATACATCCAATTCAATTCGAATTTTGAGCAAGACCCGGCATTTTTCTTGGATTTCAAGATCGGCGGGGACAGCGGCGAACACGCCTTTAGTGCCGATCGCGTGCCAACCACTACGCCGAATATGCAGGGATATCAGCCATTCTACGTTCTCTCAAGACAGGTCAAGATCGCTGTTAACGGCGGGACAGACGTCACGTTTTACGCTGAGCACGTGCCGACCGTGGGAGCGACCGCAGACGTTCACATCTCTGGACGTTTCGTGTAGGCGGGTGGAAACTTGGGAATTGTGAAATCACCGGTCTGAAAACCTGGGGACAGACGGGGCGTTCCCCACAATCTCCGACGGTTGACAGCCCAATCTGGGTAAACGGAAATTCTGGAAACGTCCGTCCCGGGTCTTCCAATCTGCTATACTCAGGGTGCTAAGAAACAGGCCTCATCAGTGCCCGCCCAGTGCGGGCATTCGCATTTCAGTGAGAGGAATCATGCCGGCCCAACGCCGCCGCCACCCGCGCCACCATCCCGGCCCCAGCTTCTCCGGCCCCAGACGGTCCAGACCCACCCCCCTGCCCCCGTCCGGCAACCGCGAGCCGGAATCCTGTTGCCCCGGCACCTCGAAGGAGAAAAAGGCCCACCCCCTCCCCACCCAATGGTAACCACCTCAAGGCCGAAGAACGGTCGGGTGCCCCCGGTCCCTGGCTTTTGGGGACCGGGGAAGGGCGTCAATCCGCCAATCAGCCCTCCAGGGAGCCCAAAACACCTACCCCCTCCCCACCCAATGGTAACCACCTCAAAGCCAAAGAACGGTCGGGTGCCCCCGGTCCCTGGCTTTTGGGGACCGGGGAAGGACGTCAGACCGCCAATCAGCCCTCCAGGGAGCCCAAAACACCTACCCCCTCCCCCCCAACGGTAACCACTACGGGGAGCTGGGTGCCGCGAAAGAGATGCGAAGCCGCGAATCAGCCCTCCGAGTGGAGCTGAAAGGAAGTTCCGAGATCGATGAGCGGGCCACCTGCCTAGAAGACGATTTTTCCTCCCAGTTGCACACTGCGGTTTGTGCCTGTGTTAAAGGCCGTGGTGAGGAAATTGGGTGCTCCCAGAAAGGCGCCAGGCGTGCCAAGGAATTGCCGGTTAAAGGTGTTGAAGACATTGAACTGGAGTTGCAACTTTACCTGTTCGGTGATCGAAGTCGTCTTGAAAATGCTTGAATCCAGGTTGTTGAAAGATTGTCCGCGCAGGGTGTTTCGGCCCACACCTGGGAACGGATTGTTGAGGGCGTCAGCCGATGTCACGGTGTTCAGGGCCCACGACGACGGCGAATTTGGAGCGTTCGGGTTCGTCAGTATCGGCCGGCAGCTGGTTACTCCCAGAACGAATTCATTGAAAAGGTCGTCGCAATAAGTTCCACCTACCGCTGTATTCGGATCGGACGGGTTGGGTTGCAACCCCTCGAACGGAGTGAATGGTTGGCCGCTGTTATATCCATATACGGTATTGAGTGAATACCCATTTGCCAGCATGGCAAGGACGCCATGTCCCTGGACGAAGTGCGGAGCCTCGTACACAAAGCCGAACGCCACGACGTTTGGATACGAGATTCCGCTCACACCCCGCTCTGCGGAATTAGTGTCCAGCGGATTCTGTGAGAACTCCAGGGTGTTTCCTCCGGCGCCGGTGGGAAGAATTTCACTGGTATTGTCGACTGTCCGGCTATAGGTGTACTGCAGCGTTCCGCTCAAACCATGGAAGGCGCGCGTGGTCACATTTGTCTGAAGGCTGTTGTACGTTGAGAAGGCAGTGTTGCCGACCGCAGCCTGGAGCGCCCCTTCATTGCAATTCAGAGTCTGAAATCCGGGAGCAGCCGGGTCCTGGCACAGGGACCCCGGAGAAACATAGCCGGGATACGCCGAGGCCAGCGGTTCGAGTGTGGGATTCCCGTTGAGCGCCTGAAAGAGGGCCGCAGTGTGGTTACCCACGTAGCGCACTTCGACGACCGCTGCATTGCCTATTCCATATTGAATGCCGATGGAATAAGTCTGCGTGTAGGGATTGCGGAAGTTGGGCAAGAGTGGCGCTTCAACGAAGAAACGCGGATCCTGGCCGGGCTGTATTGCCGCAATGTTCTGCATACGCACAGTCGCTCCTGTGGTGCCCCCGGCCGGCAGGCACTGATATCCTCCGCCGCACACGATTCCGCCGGCAATGGATACCGGGGCCTGAATGGCTGCGTTGCTGTAGATGTTGTAGAAAGCGGGGTCGAAGTTGATGGCATATCCTCCGCGGATCACAAGCCGGCTGTGGACCGGGTTATATGCGAAGCCAATCCGTGGCTGGTAGTTCAGCCAGCGATTGGGAACCTTCTGGAACGTGGTTACGGAGAGCGGAAGCGAGGTATCCCAGAATGGATTTTCCCCGGTTTGTTGCTTGACGGTCAGATCGTGGAGTACGTTTGCAGCCTGGCCGAAGAACTCCCAGCGCAAACCCAGATTGAGGGTGAGGTCAGACCGGACCTTCCAGTCATCCTGAAAATAGAGAGCGAAGTCATTTTCAGTAAAGGGAGTGACCGGGTTGCCGTTGGTTAAGTTGAGAAAGCCATTCCCTTGCAGGATGGCATTAAAGTCCTGGAACGTGTAAAGGCCGTTGTAATTCGGCAGATAGGTGCCAGGAGAGTTCTGATATTCCCATGCGCCGCCCAGCGCTATGTTGTGCTTGCCATGGCTCCAGTTTGCATTGTCCTGGACCTGAGTTATCTTGATGAATTTCTGCTGGGGAAGGGCGGTGTTATATCCGTAGTTAAAGTCGGTGCCATCAGAAAATGAAACGAAGGTCGGACATGCGGTGAAGTTAGTCGAGACGCAATTGGGGACACCGCCTCCCTGGAAGCCGGTTACTGACTGCTGGAAGCTGTATCGCAGCTGATTGATCCACTTGGGCGAAAACGTATGCGTCCAGTCGGCGCCGATCGAGTGGGTCCTGCCGGTTATATCAATGTATCCGCCGGATGCGATGGCGGTTGGACCGTTTGCCAGATCGCCGGTGAAAAGGGTGTTCTGGTAGTAATAGCGGGCGAAGAACCGGTCTTTGGTCGATGGCTGCCAGTCCACGCGTCCCAGTTGCTCTCCATCGTTGAACTGCGCCGGGACCGCTCTGGCTATTCCGGCGAATTCAATGGGAGCGGAGGTGACTCCATCTGAGACTGTTTGCGTAGTCACCGAATTCGCAATAGGTGACGGATTGCCGGACTTGATCCCGTACGGTCCCTGATTTACCAGCGAAGCAATGGCGGGATTGCCGGGAAATGCCGCCTGCAACTGGGCGAGGCCGTTCGGTGTCGGCGTAAGTGCGCCCTCAGAGGTTGAAACTGACCCCCCTTCGCGCGTGTGGTCCCAATACGTACTCCCAAAAAACCATAGCTTGTCCTTGAGGATAGGGCCGCCTAATGCCCCGCCGAACTTGTTATCAACACTTCGGGGAACCACGACCGGGGTGCATCCCGTCGTCGCCGGATCTTCTCCGGAGGTGCAAAATCCGAGCAGCGGGCTCTTCTGCCCGTTTTGAAGCGAGCTTCCCCATGAGCCTGTGTAGTATTCGAAGCCGCTTCCATGGAAGCTATTTGCGCCGGATTTCGTTATGTAGTTCACCACGGAACCCATGTTGCGGCCGTACTGGGCTCCGAAGTTGTTAGTGATGATCTGAATCTCGGATATCGCGTCCGCGCTGCCGAAAAAAACCTGCGGACCGCCTACGTTGTTGTCGTTGTTATCCTGTCCATCGATTTCGAAGTTGTTGGAACGGCCGCGCTGGCCATTCGCCGAGATACCGACTCCATTGGAATTGCTGAAGCTTGCGTCGTGGGTTTGCACGACCCCGGGGGCGAGAAGAGCCAGGTTGTCGAAATTCGTATTCAGCGGCAAGCTCTGAATTGCAATGGAATCGAAGGTAGTAGTGACCTGCGCCTGAGTTGATTCCAGTATTGGCGCGGTGGACTCCACTATTACCGACGTCGTCGCGCTGCTAACAGCCAGCGTCTGGACCCCCAACTGAGTGGTAACGCCGGCAACCACGTTAATACTGTTGACAATGAAGGGAGCGAAGTTTCCACTTTCAACTCTCAATGTATAAGTGCCGATGGGCAGGTCGTGGAAGACGAACAGGCCGTCGGCTCCGCTAACGGTCTTGAACGTGGCGTTGCTTGCTGTTGCAGTAGCCGTAATCGCGGCCTGCTGCACCGCAGCGCCTTGCTGGTCGGCGATCGTGCCTGCAATTGATCCTGTTGTGATGCCCTGACCAACGGCGTTCTCGCCCGCCAGGATGGCGCCAGCTAATACGGCGAGTAATCGAACAGAGTTCCATACCGCTCCAATTGATCGCATGTGTTGCCTCCAGATCTGGGTTTCTTCGAGTCTTGCGGGAAGGGTCTGCCAAAAATTGGATGGGAATCGGAAGCGCTCAGCCGCGCTCTCAGCGGCGATCCGCGAGGACCTGCTCACTGGAGCTCCACCTGTGCTAGACGGTGGTGTCGGTGGCCACTACCCCAACCCAAGTTGTGCAATCGCAATGCCAAACCGGAATTGGTCTGACCACCTTTGGCTATCTATGTGACAGACATATGAGATGAATCTGATTGGCAGGGGAAATTGGACAGAAGGCCGGGGGAGTTATCTTCTGAATTCTGCATAATCGAAGGCACTTGATACCAGTTTCAGAGTGGCGGGTAGCCCCGGTCTCAATGATCGTTCCGAACCACTCTGAAGGTGCCGGCCCTGAGCGTAGCCGAAGGGTCCCTCGCTCTTGGGGACCCGGGAGGGCGAGCGGCCGGAACCCCGGAAACAGACGCGATGTTCCCCACAATCTCCGGCGGGTGGGCGGGTGGCTGCGGTCCTTTCGCTTTCCGGATTGAAACGTGGGCACCCGGGTGCGGCTGAGGACGGAGCCGATTCGGCAGGGAAGACGTCATCATTTCTGTATCAAGCCGGGCGTATAGTTGTCCGCATGAAAAATCCCGTTTTAGCCGCTCTCGTGTGCGCGCTCATCGGGTGTTCGATGACGGCGCTGGGTCAGAACTCCACCCAATATCAAACATGCATGGGATGGTTTGCGCTCTGCACGACCGCAACGTGCGGTGCGCCAAAGCCCAACGAGTCCTCGGCGACGTACACGTGCCGGAAATGCAAGATGTACAACGGCAACTCGGTGATGACTCTCCAAACCAACCAGACCGCCTGCTTGGCCGTCACAGGGCCGCAACCGGCGAAAGGGACAACTGTCCAATCGCGGTTCGCCATGACAACCGGCCTAAGCCTCGTCACGTGCACGAACAATAACGTATGGGCGAACTGCCTCGACGCGACGTGCACGGTCGATGCCAACACACACGAAGCCACCTGTAAGTGCCCGTCGCAATCATCGCCGCAATACGTCTGGGGAACCTCCGATCCCAATAACACGAAGCAGAAAGGTTGCACGGGCGACCCCGTGATTTCGTCGGAGAGCAAGCCAGACGCCGACCAGATCGGCGAGTACTGGAAAACCCAAAAACTGCTGCCCTTTGTACCGGTTTTGCCCCCCAAGAAGAAATAGAGCAGTGCCCGGACCGCCAGCCAGGCGGAGTCCGTAAGCGCCAGTGAGCACCGAAAGAACTCTCAGGGGGAGGGGCCGGGGGCGGCATCCTAACATTCCGGCCATCCACGGAAACCTCGGGACAGAATCCTGGGGACAGACGGGACGTTCCCCACAATCTCCGGCGGGTAACAACCCACCCTGGGTAAAAGGAACTCCGGGAAACGTCCGTCCCGGGTCATCCAATCTGCTTTACTGAGGATGCTAAGAAACAGGCCCCGACCATGCCCGCCCAGTGCGGGCATTCGCATTTCAGGGTCAGGAATCATGCCGGCCCATCGCCGCCGCCCGAGACCGCTTCTTATTCGTCGTATGTTCGCCTGATATCCACTACGTATGTAGTATGCTTCTACTACATATGCGGTGCGCATCCGTACAATTTTCGTCTTTTGTTCGCCAGGCTTAACACGCAACGCTCCACCGCCGTCCCCTCCGAGGGGCTCTCCGGCTCCCTGGACGGTCACCCTTGGCGGTCAGGCGGGTGACCCAGAGCTCGCCCTGAGCCTGCCGGAGCTGAGGTCTCCTGCCGTAAGGAGACATGGGAGGCACCCGGCATCGGCCGGCCGCCGCGTTTACGATTTCCTTACGCGCAGGAAAGCAATTACTTATGCCCGCGGCGCTAACGTTTTGCCCAATGCAAAACATTGCGCTGTTCTGTATGCGGTTCATCGAGTTCCTCTTTTTCCTCGGCCTGGCGGGATCGGCCGTCGTAGTCGTAATCAGCTTCTTTGAGGACTTCGGCGAACTCCTTCACCGGGAGAAATAGGCGGGCGCCCCACCCCGCGCCCCCCACCTCGCGCTCCTAAGTTCCGGCCTGCCTGTGGAATGCCGCCTAATGGCCCGCCGCAGCTCCTGCCGAGCCCGGTTCGAAGCTGGCGCCTTCCGGAACCAGGTAGGCGAGGACCGTCTGGCCGTGGCCGGTGCCTGCGGCCGCCACGATGCGACCCGCGGAGATTCCGTGTTTTGAGATGAGATAGTCCCGCGCGTTCATAACGCGGTCGGTAGCGTATTTCGCGGGCTCGCCGGCAGCCGACTCTCCCACGAGCCCCGCCGTGGAACGAGGATCCATCCCGAGATCGTGCGCAAAATTGTCAAGGCATGCCCTGCCGGCGTCGTCCAGACTCGTCGGGTGCTGCTTGTCACTCGAAAACGAGATGGAACACACCAGCTCGGCATGCGGCTTCGCGGCGGGACTGGCAGCGGCCGGCAGGGAAGCAGCGGCGGGCTGATTGGGCGCGGAAGGGTGAGTCGAACAGCCGGAACACGCCACAACGAGCGCGACGAGAAAGATGCTCCGTTTCATTGCGGGAAGCTCCCAAAAGGATTCGATTACGCAGAGGCAAAGGGAAAGAAGCAGCAAGACCGGACCAGAATAATCTGCTATAGTCAGAATGTTAAGAAATAGGTCCCGCGAATGCCCGCCTGGTGCGGGCATTCGCATTTCAGCGGGGGGAGGGCCCGTGTCGCATTCATCCAAACCCGGATACTTCATGCGAAGCTCCCGAAAAACGGGCTAGAGTCACGGCGCCGGCATGTCAAGCCCCTGGTGAGCCGAAAAGCACCGGGGATGAGGCAAAAACAGCGGAAATGGATACCTCCCCCACCCCCTCCCCCCCTTATATATTTTTTTCGACAGGATCGATCCGGCGCAGGCACACATCGTTTTGGCGCATAAGTGATTGAAAACAAAGATAAAATAATCGAATCAGGATTCCCACCGCCCGTATCACCTAATGGAACGGCAAAAAGGCCGCGCCAGCAGTATGCTGAATCGCGGCCTGAGAAGTAAACGGTTGATCCTGTGAGTTTTTCCCCCCTGTCAGTATTTCTGCACTCGCTGGTCGATCTCGTCGCTCCAGGCCAGAATTCCGCCCTTGACGTTGGCTACGCGCGCATAACCCTGCTGCTTGAGGAACTCCGCGATCTTCTGGCTCCGCGCTCCCGAACGGCAGTGCACCACGACCTCGCGGTCCCTGTCGATCTCGCCAAGCCGGTTCGGCACATCGTTCTGCGGGATCAGCTTGCCGCCGATTTGCGCGATCTGGTACTCGTACGGCTCGCGCACGTCGATGAGCTGCACGTCCTCGCCCGAATCGATCCGCCGCTTCAATTCCTTCACCGTAATCTGCGGGATGCCGTTCTTCATGTCCGCGCCTCCCGGCGTCTCGGGCACGATTCCGCAGAACTGCTGGTAATCAATGAGTTCCGTGACGGTCGGGTTGTCGCCGCAGACCGGGCACTCGGAATTCTTGCGCAGCTTGAGCTCGCGGAACCGCATGTTCAGCGCGTCCACCAGCAGCAGCCGCCCGATGAGCGGCTCGCCCTTGCCCAGGATGATCTTGATGGCCTCGGTAGCCTGCATCACGCCAACCAGCCCAGGCAGAATGCCCAGCACTCCGCCCTCCGCGCAACTCGGAACGAGCCCCGGCGGCGGCGGCTCCGGATAGAGGCAGCGATAACAAGGACCGTTCTCCGTAGCAAAGACGCTGCACTGGCCCTCAAACCGGAAGATCGACCCGTAGACATTGGGCTTGCCCAGCAGCACGCACGCGTCGTTGACCAGGTACCGCGTCGGGAAATTGTCCGTCCCGTCGGCAACGATGTCGTAGTCCTTCAGGATGTCGAGTGCGTTCGCGCTCGACAGCATGGTGTCGTGCTTGACGACGTTCAGCGCGGGGTTCAGGGCCTTGAGCTTCTCCTCGGCCGAGTCGAGCTTCTTGCGCCCGATGTCTTTGGTCGAGTGGATGATCTGCCGCTGCAGGTTGCTCGCGTCCACCACGTCGAAATCCACCATGCCGAGCGTGCCGATGCCGGCCGCGGCCAGGTAAAAGGCCATCGGGGAGCCCAGGCCACCCGTGCCCACGCACAGAACCTTCGCGGCTTTGAGGCGCTGCTGGCCCTCCATGCCCACCTCGGGCAGAATCAGGTGCCGCGAGTAGCGGGACAGGTCGTCTGTGCTCAGTTCGGGGAGGACGTCGGGATGAGTCATCGTAGCCATGGATTGGTCGTCAGTTCTCAGTTTTCGGTTCTCAATTTTCAGTCCCGCCGGCGATCGATGGAATGATCGAAAGCGTGTCGCCCGCGTTGACGGCGGTGGCTTCTTTTTGCGGAAGATAGCGAACGTCTTCGTCGTTCAAATACAGGTTAACAAAAGCGCGCACCCGGCCTTCGCCGCTAAAGAGGTGCTTGCGCAGTTCAGGCCTTTCGAGTGTGAGGGCGTCCAGGGCCCCCGCCACGGTGGGCGCGTTGACTTCGATCTGAGTCTGACCGCCGACGTACTGACGGAGCGGAGTAGGGATGAAGATGATCATGTGCAGGATTCCTCGCACTACTGAGCTGTACTTAAATGATTCAGAAGAAGCCGGTTCCGATTCATTCCTCGATTTTAATGGCCTGGTCCTCGAAGCGCTTGTTCTCTTCCATGGTGCCGGCCAGCAGAAAGGAATTGGTAGCCACGGCTTTGCCGCCAGCGACTTCCGTGATGACGTAACTACAACCCAACCAATGAGCTTCGGCAAAGTCAGTGGAGGACCACTTCGCCGGATGATCGGGGTGGGAGTGGTAGAAACCGGCTATATCGAGCCCCTGCCGCATCGCGTCGCGCTGAATCTTGACCAACTCAGAGGGGGCGATGTTGTACCGGTTGTGCGCGGAATCGGTGCGCGTGTTGCCGGCTCGCACAGCGGCGGCGACGCGCCACCCTTCTGAGCCGCTTTGGCCCAGCAGGACCCCGCAGCACTCGTGCGGATAGGTTTCCTCGCCGTGGGCGCGGATGGCCTGATAGACGGCCGGCGTCAGATGGAGTACGACCATGCACTCTCCTCCCAGAAGCGCTCGCTCATATACTTGCTGGCCGAGTCGGGCAGAACCGTGACGATGACGGCCTTGCGCCCTGCCGCAACCTCCTGCCGCGCGATCTCGAGGCACGCCGCCACCGCCGCACCGGCCGAGATGCCGATCAGCAGGCCCTCCTCACGCGCGAGCCGCTTGACCATTGCGTAGGCGGCTTCGGTTTCGACTTCGACGTTGCGGTCGGCGAGGGTTGGGTCGTAGATCGCGGGAACGATGGCCGACTCCATGTGTTTCAAGCCTTCGAGTCCGTGAAAAGGCGAATCGGGCTGCATGCTGATGGCCTGAATGGCGGGGTTGAGTTCCTTGAGACGGCGGGTGGTGCCCACAAAAGTCCCACTGGTTCCGAGGCCGGCGACAAAGTGCGTGACCTGTTCCTGTGTCTGGAACCAAATTTCGGGTGCGGTGGTGCGGTAGTGCGCTCTCCAATTGGCGGGGTTCGAATACTGATCGGCATAGTAGAACCGCTCCGGCGAATTGGCGGCCAGCTCCCGCGCGCGGCGGATCGCGCCGTCGGAGCCCTGGTCGGGATCGGTCCAGTCGACGGTGGCCCCGTATGCCTCGACAATGTGCTTGCGCTCCGGCGAAACATTGGCGGGCATGGCCAGGTGCACCTTGAATCCCATCGCCGCTCCCAGCATGGCGAAGGCGATTCCGGTGTTGCCGCTGGTCGCATCCATGAGGGTCTTGTCCGACGTGAGCGCACCACGCGCCAGGGCGTCGCGAAGAATCGCCGAGGCGGCGCGGTCCTTGACGCTTCCGCCCGGATTGTTCCATTCGGCCTTGCCGAGAAGCGTGATGCCGGGAAGATCGCGCGCGATCCGCTCGAGGCGAACCAGGGGCGTGTTGCCGATACGTTCAGTGAGCAGCGTGCCGGGCTGCGAATGTGCAATTTCCGTTGTCATATCCGATGTGGGGCGAGTGCCTTGCGAGGCGGCGCCTGCGGCTATCATGGAAGTCAAGCCGCGAAACCTCGGCGCTGCTTCTATCCTCTCAGAAATGGACGATGTCTATGGCCCGAAAAACCCGCAATCCCAACTTTGATCAAATGCTCGACAGCCTGCGCGGCCATAAGTTTGATGTGGCACCCTTTGCCGGCGTCGCAGGAGGAATGCAGGTGAGCAAGGGCGGAGTGGCTGCTGTCGTGTTGCCGGGATTGACGGACGACCGCTGGGAGAGCGGCGGCGCCCGTCTGGCCGTGACGCCGGGGGTCGTGATTCGCGGGGAAATTGCGCGGCTCGTGGACCGCGGGTATCAGAAATTCATCAAAACATCGAAGTTCGAGCTTCCTGCAACGGCGGCGCAGTTGCACGCGATCCACGAATTTACCGAAGAGCTGAACCAGGTGACAGGCGCGCTGGGGCTGTATAACGAGGCACTGGGAACGACAAGCGACGTATATCTTTACGACCGGTTGCGCGGACGTGAAGACGAGACGGGTAAGGCGGAGTCGCCCTGGGAGCTTGAGGCGGAACACTGAACAGTGGTCAGTGATCAGTGGTCAGCGATCACTGGTGCGGAAAGGGTATGCTCCGTATTGGTGGTAGACCGATCATGACGGCTGAGTGTTCGCTTATTTCAAAGCACCCAATAGAGCGTTACTATTTGAGACACGAATGCAACAATAGCGAGGGTTAGATTTCGTTGCGCCACTTTCCCTCCTTCGGGGCTTTCGCTTGAGGCCTTTTGGTAGGTTTGTTCCCGTTGGGTTGCGTAGCTAAATATGCCGACCGTCGGTATCGACAATATCGCTCCACCCCAAATCAACAGGGAGCGCATCGCGGAGAAGCGCCCATCTTGATAGTGCAGAATCGGCCCGGCAATCAGGAAAACTGCTACTGTCGCAACGTTGAATAAACATTGTGTTATGAGCAGGGCCAGCCCAATTCTCTTGAGAGTTTTCACGCATTCCTCGATATTTTCCGGCTGCTCATAACGATAATTCCCGGTTTGTCGACTATCCGGAACTTACCGGGATTTTGAGCGTCGTGTCGATTATGATCTCAGTGATCAGTGGCCCTGTTCCCCAGCCGCTCATCGCTTCCGCGCCCGCTCACGCTGCAATTCGCGGTAGAGCTCGCTCTTCGAGCGGTTGAGTTCGCGGGCCAGGCGCTTGAGCGCTTCCTTCTCGTCCACTCCTTCTTCGGATTTCATGCGGGCTACGCGGTCGGCGACGCTTGTGTCTGCGCTGCCTGTGCTCTGAACGCTCGCGGCGGGGGCTTCGATCAACAGCGTGATCTCGCCGCGCATGCGCTCTCGGCCTTCGAGTTCCCGCCGCACTTCGGCGACTGTGCCGCGCAGGAATTCTTCGTGGACCTTGGTCAGTTCGCGGGCGACTACGATCTTGAGATGTGGACCGAACACGGCTTCCAGATCGGCCAGCGTGTCCAGGATGCGGTGCGGGGCTTCGTAGAAGATCAGAGTGCGCGAGGTGTCGCCGGCTTCCGCGGCGATCGCTTCGAGGCGCGTGCGGCGTTGGCCTGCCTTCTCGGGAAGGAAGCCGAGGTAGTGAAACTCGGCCGATGGCAAGCCGCTCGCAATGAGGGCGGTGACTGCGGCGTTCGCGCCGGGAATGGGAATGACGGCGACTCCGGCGGCGATGGCGGCGGAGGCGAGAAGCGCGCCTGGGTCGCTGATTCCCGGCATGCCCGCGTCGGTGACCACAGCGATGCGCGCGCCGCCTCTTACGGCCTCGACGAGACGGTGGGCGCACTGTTGCTCGTTGTGTTCGTGGCAGCTCTCGGTGGGCGTGGCGATCTGAAAATGGTTCAGCAGCTTCTGCGTCTGGCGCGTGTCTTCGCAGGCGATGCGGTCGACGCGCTTGAGCACGTCGAGCGCGCGAATCGTGATGTCGCCGAGGTTGCCGATGGGGGTTGCAACAAGATAGAGGCCTGGCGCGAGAGGTGTGTCGCCCCCGGGCATGCGGAGCTATTCTCCGGTTTCCTGGCGCTCGTAGCGGCGCTGCTCGGCGAGCAACGTCATGGAACTCATCAGGTTTTGCACGCTCACGATGCCGACGACGCGGCCGCTCTCAGTCACGGGGATGAGCGAAAGCCCGCGGCCCGCGCTGATGCGTCGAATTGTCGTGCCGAGCGTGTCCTCCGGCCGCGCCACCTGGAAGGCCCGCGACATTACGGACTGCACGTAGCCGTTGCCGTCGTTGCGCAGCGCGTCGAGAATCCGCTGGCGCGAAACGATGCCGACGAGCTGCGGCCCGCGGACTACCGGAAAATCCTCCTGGAGCGAGTGAACGCAGCGGGAGAGTGCGTCTGCCAGCGTGTCCGATGGCGAGAGGGTTGCGAAGTCCGTAAGCATCACCTCGCGCATGCGCACGGTGTCCACGACCGACTGGAAGAATACGCCCTGGTCTTCGATCTGAGCCCCGATCATGATGAAGAATCCGGCAATGATGAGCCAGGGACTGTGCAGGAGCAGGCCGCCGACCATTGCCGCCAGGGCAAGCAATTGTCCCAGCCCGGTGGCCGCCCGCGCTGCCGGCCCCGCGCCGTGCGCCCGCGCAAAGCTGCCGCGCAACATCCGCCCAAAATCGAGCGGATAGGCCGGCAATAGATGAAGTACGCCGAGACCGGCCTGCATCCACACGATGCTGCGCAGAAGGTAGGCCGAGGAGATGTACGGCAGCGCAACGAGATTGAAGTTTCCGCCCGCGCCGACAAAAAATCCGGCCAGGGCCAGGGCTGTAGCGCAATTGGCCAGCGGACCCGCAGCAGCCAGCGCAAACTGGCCTCTTCCGCTGCTTGCGATCTCCTGGCTCTCGGGATTGGCGTACGCGAAGAGCCCGCCAATGGGCAGGAGCAGAATCGCCCGCAATTTGAGCCCGAGCCACGCGGCGACGAGCAGGCGCGCGATCTCGCGAATGACTACTGCCGCGACGAGCGTGAGAAACAGCCCGAATCCGCGTGCGACGGCATACGGCCCACCGCCCTCCGAAGCGCCGAGGCCGAGGCATACTACAGCCAGCAGCAGGAAAAACGTGTGAACGCGCAGTTCCACGCCCATCCAACGGCCAAGAGGGATTGACCAGCCTCGCATACAAGTTATTGTAGAGGGTCGCGCCGATGTTCCGGTCGAGTATTCTGTCAGGCAATGCGCATCATCGCCGGAACGCTTCGCTCACGCACATTGCAGGCGCCGCCCGGGCTGGCCACGCGTCCTACGAGCGATCGCCTCCGCGAGACGCTGTTCAACGTGCTCGCGCCGCGAATTGCGGGCGCACATTTCCTTGATTTGTATGCCGGTTCCGGAGCCGTGGGGATTGAAGCGCTTAGCCGTGGCGCACGCAGCGTCGTGTTTGTCGAACGTGCCGCCGTCCCGCTCAAGACCGTTCGCGCGAACCTGGCGAGGCTCGGCTTGCGGGACGGCTTCGAAGTTTTTGCCGGGACGGTTGCTGCATTTCTGAAACGGGGTGGCGCAGATTCGGGTTTCGATCTTGTGTTCATCGATCCGCCTTATGACGGCGAGTCCGAATACGGCGCCGCGCTCGGACTTCTGGGCAGCTCGGCCGCAGGCCTGCTGAATGGAGACGCTCTCGTAATTGCCGAGCACCGGCGCAATAGCCAACCGGATGAGTCGTATGGCGTGCTGACGCGCGACCGGTTGCTCAAGCAGGGCGACGCGGCGTTAAGCTTCTATCGGCGAACCTCGGAGGTTGCAAAACCAGGGGATATCGAATGAAGCCCAGCTCGTGGTCGATTGCCGTTGCTGTACTGCTTGTTGAAGCAGCCCAGGCTCAAAGCTTGGTCATCGGGCAATTTGCGCGGCCGGCCGAAGCCAATCCGGTGATCGCTCCACAGAAACAGTCGACGTTCGTTGATCCAATCCTTCGCGCACCGGTTCAATGGGAGGCGCTGCATACTTTCAACCCTGCGGCGACCGCAAGCAGGAGCGGAAAATAGACGAATGACCGCGATCTCCTTCAAATCCATCGTCGAGTCCGAAGACCCCGACCTCTATCGTGTTGTCACCCACGTATCCGGCCCGTCGGGATCGCTTCCAATTACGGCGGAGATGCTTCGCTCGGCGCCCTCCGGCAATCTCTTCGGCCTCACGCAGGACGCGGGCATGGGCTGGGACCCGCCACGCCTGCTTGATCCGGAGTTCCTGATCCTGAGCACCCACGGCGGCGTGCGCGCGGAAGACGGCACTCCAATCGCGCTTGGCTTTCACAGCGGCCACTGGGAAGTCGGGTTGCTCGTGGCCGAAGCGGCACGCGAGCTCAAATCTCTGCGCGCGGTGCCCTTTGCCGGGGCGTGCACCGATCCCTGCGACGGCCGGACTCAAGGTACGACCGGCATGATGGACTCGCTCCCCTATCGCAATGATGCCGCGATGGTGCTGCGGCGCCTGATGCGCTCGCTGCCCACGCGCAAGGGTGTGCTGGGCGTGGCCACGTGCGACAAGGGCCTGCCCGCGATGATGATGGCGTTGGCTGCATCGGGGCCGCTGCCGGCCGTACTCGTGCCCGGCGGCGTCACTCTTCTTCCCGAGCAGGGAGAGGATGCCGGCCTAGTGCAGACGATCGGCGCGCGTTTCGCCCAGCAGCAGATCACGCTCGAATACGCGGCCGATGTCGGCTGCCGCGCGTGCGCATCGCCCGGGGGCGGATGCCAGTTCCTCGGCACCGCTGCAACAGCACAGGTGGTGGGCGAGGCGCTGGGCCTTTCGCTTCCGCACACGGCACTTGCGCCCTCGGGCCATCCGATCTGGCTCGATGCTGCACGCCGCTCCTCGCGAGCTTTATTGCTCCTGCATCAGTCCGGCATGGGCGTCGTGGACGTGCTCACGCCGGCGGCTGTGCGCAACGCGATGGTCCTGCACGCAGCCTTCGGCGGTTCGACAAACCTGCTGCTGCATCTGCCCGCCATCGCGTTCTCGGCGGGATTGCGCCGTCCCACTGTAGACGAGTGGGCCGAAGTCAATCGCGAGGTTCCGCGCCTCGTTGACGCACTGCCCAACGGTCCGCGCGGGTTCGCAACCGTGCAAGTGTTCCTCGCCGGCGGCGTTCCTGAAGTGATGCTTCACCTGCGCGACACGGGCCTGCTCGATACCAGCGTGAAAACCGCCAGCGGCGAAACGCTTTCCACGTGCCTGGACTGGTGGCAGCAGAGCAATCGCCGCCGCGAACTCCGCCATACTCTCGAGCAGCAGGACGGCATCGATCCCGGCGACGTGATCATGAGCCCGGATCTTGCGCGGTCGCGCGGGCTCACCTCGACCATCTGTTTTCCCGTTGGGAACCTCGCGCCCGAGGGCTCCGTCATCAAGAGCACTGCCATCGATCCTTCGTTGATCGACGAATCGAATGTTTACCGCCATCGCGGCCCGGCGAAGGTCTTCATCACGGAAGAAGCCGCCATCGCCGCCGTCAAGTCCGGTGATGTAGCACACGGCGACGTGGTTGTGCTCATCTGTGCCGGCCCCATGGGCGCCGGCATGCCGGAAACCTACCAGGTGACATCCGCGCTCAAGCAGCTGCCGCACTGCAAGCATGTTGCGGTGCTCACCGATGCGCGTTTCAGCGGCGTCTCAACCGGAGCCTGCATTGGACACGTTTCCCCCGAAGCGCTCGCTGGCGGTCCCGTGGGAAAAATTCGCGAGGGCGATTTGATCGAGATCGTCATCGACCGCGCAAACCTCACAGGCTCAGTCAATCTGGTTGGCGAACAGGGCGAGTCGTTCGACGCGGAGGAGGGCGTGCGCCGCCTTGCCGCCCGCGGCCCGCGGCGCGACCTGCACCGTCATCCTGGACTGCCGGACGACACGCGGCTCTGGGCAGCTTTGGTGAATGCGAGCGGAGGCGTGTGGGGCGGTTGCGTCTACGATGCAGACCAGATCATCGCAGCGCTGCAAGGTAACGGGGAATCTGCCGCGAAACATTCCGTGTCAGAAAAGGGCTCTACGAAATGAACTCTCAAATGAACCGTCGCCGCTTTCTCTCCGGCTTTGCCGCGGGTAGTCTCGCCGCAGGGCTGCCGGTCACGCAGACAGCCTTTGCGGCGCCCGCAGCCGATCGTCCCGCCGGTACGAGCCCGCTTAAGATTGACGCGGTGGACGTACTGGAACTCAATGGACGCTACACCGAGCCCGCGGGCGTCGATCATCAGGCGCAAGTGAATCCGCTCGACGTGTACGACGCCAACCGGCCTGCGCCTTATTCCGACCGCCCCGACGGGACGCGCGAAGTTCACTACCGCACGTATTACCTGAGAATTCGCACCGCGCCCGGCCTTGAAGGCCTCTACGGGCCGATCGACATTGAACCGGCCAGCGTCATCGCCGAAGACCTTCGATCTTTTCTCGTCGGCAAGGACGCGCTCGCGGGGGAGATCCTGTGGGACCAGATGTACCGCTCAAACCGCCACTCGCGCGCCGGCTACTTCCTCATGGCGATGAGTGCGGTCGACAACACGCTCTGGGACCTGCGCGGCAAATACTACGGCGTGCCCGTGTGGCGTCTCCTCGGCGGCCCCTCGCGCGACAAGGTGGAGATGTATGCGAGCGCACTCGGCTTTTCGCTCCAGCCCGAAGCCGTTCGCAGCCGCTGCCTCGAGTTGAAAAACCAGGGTTTCCGCTACCAGAAATGGTTTATGGGTTACGGCCCAGGCTCAGGCCCGGAAGGCATGCGCAAGAACGTCGAGCTCGTGAAGATTCTCCGCGAGACGCTCGGCGACGACACCGAGCTGATGTTCGACGCCTACAGCGGGTGGGACCAGGACTACGCGCTCGAATGGGCAAAGCAAGTAGAGCAGTACCACCCGCACTGGATGGAGGAAGTGACTCATCCCGAAAAGATCGACAGCTTCGCCGCAATTCGTCGCGGCACCAGCGTGCCGCTTGCCGCCGGCGAACACATCTACGGCCGCTGGGAGGTCGAGCGTTACCTGGAAGCAGGCACGCTATCGGTCGTCCAGTGCGACCCCGAGTGGTGCGGCGGCGTGAGCGAGCTCGTGAAGATCGGAACGGTAGCCTCGCTGCACGATGTGGAGGTGATCCCTCATGGTCACGCCTTGCGCGGCGCCATTCACACAATCTTCAGCCAGTCGCCGATGACCTTCCCGCTCGGCGAGTACCTGGTGATCAAGATGCGACACTTCCACCACTTCGAGAAGACCCCGCCCATCGTCGACCAGGCACACATCGCGTTGCCCATGGCTCCGGGCTTCGGCGTCGAGCTCGATCCGGCAAAGATCGAATCACAGCGGATGCTGGAAGTGGATTGACGACGCGGCCTATCGGTGACGGTAGAACGGTAGCACGATCAGCGTCGCCAGGCCGATGGCAACCAGCAGCGCCACAAGCATCCAGCCGTAGATCTTCACGAGGCTTATTTCCCGCCGCGCTTTGTCGAGGTCGCTGTCGTGGTCGTCGTTCTTCAATACTTTTGGGTCACTCATACTTCAGAGATTCCACGGGGTCAAGTTGAGCCGCACGGGTGGCAGGTACGGTGCCGAAGACCACCCCGACCAATGTAGCCGCAGCAAGCGCTATGACCACAGACCAACTGGAAATCGGCAAGTCGTATTCGGTGAAGAAGCGCACCGAGAGCGGCAGCGTGAGTCCCAGGACTGTGCCGACCAGGCCGCCGGCGAGCGAGATGATCACCGCTTCGGCCAGGAACTGCAGCTTAATCTCGCGCGATGTAGCGCCCAGCGCTTTGCGAATCCCGATCTCGCGAATGCGCGATCGCACCGTCGCCAGCATGATGTTCATGATGCCGACGCCGCCGACAGCGAGCGTCACCGCCGCGACCAGCACCAGCACCGCAATCAGGATGCTCGAGATCTTCGCCGCCATGTCCAGCACTTCGCGTAGGTCCTGCGTTTTGTAAACCGAGTTCGGCCGGTGCCGCGCGCTCACAATGCGCGTGATCTCCCTCGCTGCGTCCGGCACCTCCGCCATGCTGCGCATCGAAAAGTAAATCTGCTTCACATTCTCAGTGCCGCTGAAATACCGCGCCACGGAAAATGGGATCAGGATCGTCTCATCCGCAATCTCCGATTCGCCGAAATCGGTCACGCTCTCCTTGAACACGCCGATGATCGTGAATGGGATGCCCTTGATCTCGAACTGGCGGCCCACAGCGGCATCCTCGCTGCCGAAGCGCAGCCTGGCAAACGTCTCGGTAACGACGGCGCAGAACGTGTGCGTCGTATCGTCGGTCTCATCGAAAAACCGCCCGTACGGAACCAGCAGGTTTCGGATGTACTGGTATTGCGGGCTCACGCCCAGCACAAGCGTATCCTTTTCCACGCCACCGCCGAAGCTGATGCGATCGTGCATCTCCGCCACCGGCGATGAATACATGACGCCCGGCAATTGCTCGTCAACGGCTTTCTCATCCTCGCGCGTCAGGGGGTCGTTATAGACCGCGTTTTCCGAGCCTGATGCGCCGCCGCCCGCGTATTCAAGTTCCACCTCGTTGGTGCCGATCTTCTGAATCTCCGCCAGGATGAATTCGCGCCCCGTGAGGCCGATCGTCACCACAAGAATGACCGAGGCCGTCCCGATGACCATGCCCAGAGCGGTAAGAGCAAAGCGAAGCTTGCTCGCGCGAAAGCTGTCGATCGCGATCTTGAGAATCTCGCTCAGCACCATGGTGCGTCGCGCGCTCAAGAGCGTCTGCTCGAACGTGTGCCGCCGGTGTTCAACCGCCTTCCGATGCTCTGCCGTCGTCGGATTCATATGCTATCGATCAAGATGCGCCAGGCCGCCTCCGGGCTTCCCGAAAGTTGCCGCTGCACCATCACTTACCATCATATTTCTCCAGCCACTTCAACTCCTCGCGCACCTTGATATACCCGTGCCACGGATTTTTGCCCAGGCCGTGACCCTCTCCCGGAAATACCAGGAACCTGTGCGCGATTCCAAGCTGATCGAGCGCCCGCTCCATCGTCACTCCTTCGAGGTAGCTCACGCGGATGTCGGCGCCGCCCTGCACCATGTGCGTCGGCGTCTTTACCTTGTCGAACCGGAACAGCGCTGCTTCGCTCTGGTACAGGTCTGGATCCTCCCACGGCTTTCCGCCGAGGTACCACGCGTCATCCCACGTCTCGTCGTCGTTGCCCCAGTTTGCGGCGTGCTCCACCGCGCCCGCGCCCGTCACCGCCGACTTGAACTCAGTGGTCTGAGTAATGAGCCAATTCGTCATGTATCCGCCGTAGCTGTAACCGCCGATCGCAAGGTGATCCGGATCGGCGATGCCGTCCTTAACAAGCGCGTCCACGCCTTCCAGAATGTCGCGGCCCGGCTTCGAAACGAGGTGCGGCATAATCTCCAGCATGAACTCATCTCCGTAGCCCGAAGATCCGCGGTAGTTCGGCCTGAACACGAGCCATCCGCGCGCCGCTGCCAGCGTCGCCCAGTCGTACCAGCCGGAGCCGAAGCGATCTCCATCCGCATCCGCCGGCCCTCCGTGAATCAGCGTGAACATGCGCAGATGCTTCGCACCCTTCTTTCCGGGCGGATAGATGAGCACGCCCTCGACCGTCTTCCCATCGTCGGCCTTCCACGTGTACGTCTGCCACTCCGGCTGCGCGCGCTCCCCAAAGATTGGATTGAATTTCGTCAGCGCCGCGAGTTGATCGGGATGCATCGGATCGGCCGCGCGATACACCTGCGTGGGATCGTTGATCGTCGAGTGCTGTATCAGCACCGCGTTCGACTTCAGTGAAGTCGCAAGCCCGCCATAGCTGCCCGCCATTCCCGGCAGTTTTTCCGCTTTTTCTCCAACTACGCTGTACACCTGCTCCTCAGCGCCCTTCAATCCCAACGCCAGTTCGCGGCCATCCGGCAGCAGGCCAAATTGCTCGAACGATCCGTCGAACGACACACCCAGCGGATCCACCTTTCCGGTGTCCACATCCAGCTTGTATAACCGCCCCTGAACGTCGCGATACTTACCCTCAAGCGAACCCGAACCGGACGTCACAATGAAGTGCAGCGACTTGCTGTCGGGCGACCAGCGCAGTCCCGACTCAAGCGCATCGTTCTTCGTCAGCCGGCGCACCTCGCCGCCGCTCGAGCCCACCAGGTAGATCTCGTAATTGTCCGGATTTTCGACCCTGTGGTGCACCGGATCAGTCTTGAAGGCAACGGTCTTTCCGTCGGGCGACGGCGCAATCTCGCCGATGGCAAAAACGCTGCGCGCGATTGTTTCCGAGCCTTCTGGCAGCACAGGCAGGTTTTTCTTCGCGTCCTTCTCATTCTTGTTCTGGCTGGGAGGCGGAACTGCAACGGCAGATGCCAGCGCCTGTGCGACATCCTGTTTGAGCAGGAGATCGCCGCGGTTCTGCTCGCGCCATCGGATCACGTCCTTCCACTCTTCCTTCTGCGCTTCTTCCTGGTCGGGCGTAAGCGGCTGCGTAACCGAGTAATAGATCGACTTTCCGTCTGCGGACCACGCAAATGAGTGCACGTCCAGTTTTTGCGCGTAAAGCGGAAGGGCTTCGCCGCCGTTAACGGGAATTATCCAGATCCGCGTAGCTTTTGCGTCTTCGCCGGCCGCGCCGTCAGTTCCGGCTTGTTCGCCGGGCAGCGCGCGGTCGCTCGCGAAGGCGATCCATTTGCCGTCGGGGCTCCACGCGGGAGAGCTCTCAGTTCCCATGTGTGTGAGCGGCCGCAGGCCGCCCCCAGCGGTCCAGAGCCAGAGATCATGCCGGAAGATCGAGTTCTTCCAGTCCGGCGTTTCTGTTCCGATCGCGGCTGCCTGGCCGTCGGGTGAAAGAGCGGTTGAGGTAATGTCAGTGGTGTTGAAGAACTCATCGAGCGAAATCGCCGGCTTCGCAGACTGGGCAAAAGCTGCGCTGCTGTACAGCACCGTCGCAACCGCAAATACGCTGCAGGTCTTGTTGGAGAACATACGAGCAATATAATGTCCTGCACAGTAGTCCACGAAGCCACGTCTTCAGCGAACTCGCTGCCTCGCCATGCCACGAATCGACGCCCATCAGCACTTCTGGCGCTATGACCCCGCCGGGTATGGCTGGATCGACGATCGCATGGCTGCTCTCAAGCGCGACTTCCTGCCGCCCGACCTGCTGCCCCTGCTTCAGCGGCTCGGCTTTGACGGGTGCATCGCCGTGCAGGCCTGTCACACGCTCGACGAAACCCTCTTTCTCCTCGACCTCGCCCATCGATTCGACTTCATCCGCGGCGTCGTCGGCTGGGTCGACCTTTGCTCGCCCGACGTTGCCTCCCAGTTGGAGCCCTTAGCCCGCGATCCGAAGCTCGTCGGCATTCGCCACGTCGTACAGGCCGAGCCCGACGATGAATTCATGCTCCGCGCCGACTTCCGCCGCGGCATTGGACTGCTCGCGGAGTTTGGACTTGCCTACGACATCCTCGTCTATCCCCGCCAACTCCGCGCGGCCCGTCTCCTCGTCGACGAATTTCCTGAGCAGCGATTCGTCCTCGACCACATCGCCAAGCCGCTTATCGCCGAGGGCGTGCTTGCGCCGTGGAGAGATGATGTGCGGTCGCTTGCTGCGCAGTCCAATCTCTTCTGCAAACTCTCCGGCATGGTCACCGAAGCGCAATGGAACCGCTGGAGCCCCGCTGACTTTCGACCCTACCTTGATGTGGTCTTCGAAGCATTCGGCCCGCAGCGCCTGATGATCGGGTCCGACTGGCCCGTGTGCACGCTGGCAGCCGATTACCGCTCAACCATGCAGATCGTGCTCGCCTACATCTCCAAACTGCCTGTTGATCAGCAGGATGCAATTCTCGGAGGGAACTGCCCGGCCTTCTACCGGCTCGCGCCGAACGATCCTTAGTGCACGATGAGGTTGAGCCCTCGGCGAATTGCTCGCCGGCTCAAAAGCTTCTAGACTTTGAATGAGCTGCGCTTCAAGCGAAAGTGGCGGAATTGGCAGACGCACCAGACTTAGGATCTGGCGGGGTAACCCATGAGGGTTCGAGTCCCTCCTTTCGCACCAGAACTCGCAGGTCCTTCGCTCCGCTCTGGATTTCGGCTGCGGGCTCTGCCTTTCCTCTTCACCTCATTCAGCGTCAACGTCACGCCCGCAAAACGTCTCAAGTTCGAGTCCCTCCTTTCGCACCAACACTTTACAGCAACTCTGAAGTTCGACCTGTGGTCGCGGTGCCCAATTCTGTACCCACCCGCGTCCTAATACCTGCTTTCCCTGACAAACTCAACTTCCGTTTACCCTCTGCGGGCGCCGCCTGTCAGGATTCCCAGTTGATTCCTGCTCCGACTATGGCCATCATGGCAACGTTGACTGTCCCGTTGTTTTTGGTTTCTCCTTGAGTCAGAACGGCCGAGAAAAGAAAGCGGCCATAGCAATAGTTAGAGAATTCGCCCCGCCTTCATCACTAACCCCGTGATGCTGAGGCGTTTCCGCACTGTCGGTTGCCTTGCCCCCTACGACCCGAAAGCGGCGATAGGACCGCAGCCGGCCGCCGTGGCCATCGTGTCAACGAACAGAGGAAATCACTGAACCATCAGGAGGTACTCTGATGCGAGATCAGATCATCTTCGCTCCCCCCGCTGAACTCTTCGCGATTCCCCTCAATGAGGCGTGGTACTGCGAGTCCTGCCGCGTAATCTTGAATGACTCATCCTGCTTCTGTTGCGCCAGCGACGGGCATACCCACCGGCTGGCTTCCTGGCTCGATCGCGAACCCGAACCGCCCATAAGCCTTCCTCCGACCGGGGTGTTCCTTTCCGTAATCCCGGTTCCCAGGAAACCGCCAAAGGAAGCGGACTTCACCCCACCGCTTCGAGCCCTGCCACGCGCCTCCTGAGGTTGGGCGCGGGCCCCGACGCCGTTCCCCGAGTTGGTATTCGCCCTGGCGAAGGCGCGCGAGATTCGTGACCGATACCGCTTATACGTTGCCCGACAACTACTTCACCATTGACGCGGTCGGAGTCGCGGCCGTCAGAACTGCGGCGCTTCTTTCGGGGCGTGCAGCGGGCGAAATCCGGCGGGACGGGAAGATCCTTCTCAACTCCTGTTGCGTGCAGCCAATTCCAGTGCTATACACATGGTCCTATGGCAAAAGTGAACACCTTCGCAACGCAAGACAGCGAACTGTTCCGTGAATCGTTCAATGCGAGCCCAATCGGCATTGCGGTGGAGACCCTGGAGGGGAAGCCCCTCTTTGTCAATCCGGCGCTGTGCAGAATGCTGGGATCTACAGAAGAAGAATTGCGCAACAAACACTGTCAGGACTTCTCCCCACCCGAGGATGCGTCGAAGGACTGGGCGCTCTTCCAGCAGCTGCGAGCGGGCTCCATAGATCACTACCAGCTCGAAAAGCGCTATTTCCGTGGTGACGGCTCGCTGATGTGGGGGCGGCTCAATCTTTCAATTCTGAGTGGCCATGCGTCTCCCCTGGTTCTCGCGATGGTCGAAGACATTACCGACGAAAAGGAGACGCGGGATGCCTTGGCGGAACAGACGGCGTTGCTGCAGTCCCGCGAGGAATTGCTGAGAATCTTCGTTAAGAATGTGCCGGCGGCAGTCGCGATGTTCGACCGTGACATGCGCTATCTGCAGATCAGTGACCGGTGGCGAACCGAATACCTGCGTGGCGGACAGGAAGTACTGGGGCGTTCGCACTATGAGACTTTTCCGGACATGCCGGAGCGTTGGAAAGAAGTTCACCGCCGCGGTCTTCAAGGAGAAACGGTTAGAGCCGACGAAGACCATTGGGATGGGAAAGAAGGACCTCACTGGGCTCGCTGGGAGGTTCGCCCCTGGAAGACCGCTGAAGGCGCCGTGGGAGGGATCCTCATCTTTGCAGAGGACATCACCCGGCGCAAGCAGATGGAAATGGCGCTCTCCGATATGTCTCGAAAGTTAATTGACGCGCAGGAGAAAGAACGCTCCCGCATAGCCAGGGAGTTGCACGACGATATCAACCAGAGACTCGCGCTCTTGTCGTTGGAAGTAGGGCAGCTGCAATCGAATCCCGCCGAGATTGAACGGCGCACGCAGGAACTCCGCAATCGAATCGGCGAAATTTCGACAGATGTACAGGTTCTGGCGCACGATCTTCACCCCGCCAGATTGGAATTTCTGGGCGCGGTAGACGGGATGGAAAGCTGGAGCAGGGACTTCGCCGAACGCCACAAGCTGGAACTGGAATTCACAACCGACGTGCGCAGCCCCATCCGGCCCGAAATTGGCGTCAGCCTGTTTAGAGTCTTGCAGGAGGCAATGCAAAATGCCGTCAAGCACAGCGGCGCAAGGCAAATTCAAGTGCAACTACGAGAGGACTCCGAATCGCTGCGCCTGGTTGTGAGAGATTCGGGCAGAGGATTTGATACTGAAGCAGCATCGCGCGGCAAAGGGCTGGGCCTTACAAGCATGCGCGAACGCCTCCGGCTGGTGAATGGTACGATCAGCGTTGATTCCAAACCGAAAGGCGGGACGGTGATTGAAGCCCGGGTGCCCATTGAGGCTGCATTCAGCCAGGAACAGCAAAGTTAACTCCCGAATTCCGGAATGCTGCTGACGCACGCCGCATCAGACCTTCGTGCTATTCTTTAGGAACAATTGAATACATCAAGAGTTGGGTTCGACCCATACCAACCTGCCAACCCGGGCAAGGTGGAGACGCGGCATTGAGATGCGGCCCTGAAGAGGGCAACCAAGCGGGTAACAAACGCGACATCTCAATCAGTGCAAGTCGAACCCGGCTCACAGGCCGGTCGCCTGCCATTGCGGAAAACGACCAAGGGGAGATTTGTTTCCAGCTTGCCGCCCCTGACGCGAAGTCGAAGGCTAAAAGGAGAACGTTGTGAGCGAAAGAAGAGATCTTTCCGGTGGCCGTCGCTGGCTGCTCCAGGGCGCCAAAAATAGCGATCCGAGACCGAAGACGGAACCAACCAAACAATCGAGAATCGAGCAGGATGCAGACCAGCTCGACAAGCCGAAAATCGTAAGCCTTGATCCGCGTTATTCCGATGAGGAGATAGCGCGAATGTCCGTCATGCTTGAAAACGAGTTCTCGGACCTCTTCAATCAATCACGCTATGAGGAGGCACGGTCGCTGGTTCAAAAAGCGATCGACTCCCTGCCGAAGAACTGGAAGGCAGTTGAGGAACGCGAGGATTGCTTGATCCGGGCATTCTGGGTTGAGTGCGAGTACTTCGCTTATCAGCGCGCTCACCCGAACCCGGCCAAGCCGCTGATTTGGGGTCAGCCTTCGATCCCCATGATGTATTACGCGATGGGCGCCACCTACAGGGAAGAGCTGCGCCCCGGTCTCGCTCATGCCTGTCTTCTGAAGGGCCGGGAGTATGAGCCGGACCATCCTCTCCTTTGGTCCGCAGAAGGCACACTGCTGAATTGGGAAAACCGATTCACCGAGGCAATAGAAGTCTTTCGGAAAGCGATCGGGTTGCGCTCCTGGATGCCATCGTCAGTGATTGCAGGATGCATTCATGGGCAGGGCGTGGCATTGGGCAGGCTCGGCCGCTTGCCGGAAGCTCGAGACGCCTTCGAGTCGGCAGTAGAAATCGACCCCGACTGCCAAGTGGCGAAGAGAGACTTGGAGCGCGTTGTTTACGACCTGTGGAAAATTCAGAAGCAAATGGGTGCCGCGCCCGATCCAGCCTTTCTCATGTGAGTGAATGCGAAGCAAGGTGTAGCGGCTGGCTCTGACCTGCCGCTGCCCTGACTTCCGGGAAGACGAGATGAGATGACAAAGAAATTCGCATTGCCCGATACATTGCCTGACCCGTACTTCACCATCGACTCAGGCGGGACCGTGACCGTGAAAACTGCCTCGCTCGCCGAGGATCGCAAGTCGGTCGAGATCTGGCGCGACGGAAAGATCCTGTGTCGCGTTTTCGCAAAGTCAATCGAAGTCGAAGGCGAAGGCGCGAACAACTCCTTCGCGGCATGAACCGCGTACACCTGAACGGTTTTCCAATGGAGGAAAGACATGCAGGAAACGACTGAACCAAAGACCCGGAATGCGGGGAATACAGATCTCGGCCCCGCAAAACCGGACGACCCGGTCTACTCGGAAGGCTGGACGATCACATGCGGGCTGTTCGGCAGACACGGACGCCTCACACCGCAAGAAGAAAAGCAGTTGGGCTCGATTCTCGGAGGCGTACGGCAGGTTGCTGAAGCTGAGGAAGCGGTAATCCATGAGGTTCTTGAGGACCTCGGCGATGCACCGGATACCAAATCGAAGGCGCCTTCCGTCAGCACGCCGGAAGAGAAGCCGGACAACCAGAAGCAAGACCAGCAGTACAACGAGAGCAAGACGTAAACAGGCCACAAACTCGAGAAGCAGGAACGCTACCGGCGCGAAGGGAGCAGGGCGGATCAGGTGCCACCGCCTTGCTTGACCTCCGCAGCATGCAGTCATTGAGAAGATCGCAAACGGATTGGAAGAAGAGAATGTCAGACGAAGAGCATGCACAGCGAGAAGGGTCCGCGATGTTCGAACCGGGCCAGATGCAGGACCTCGCGGAGAAGATGATCGCGGGTGGAACCATGCCATCTCCAGAGCAGTTTCTCGAGGCCATGGAACAGATTCGGGCAAAGTACGCGGAGCGCATCCTGAAGGCGAGAGAGGAAGATCGCCTGACAAATGAACGTGATCGAAAAGAAAATGAAAGACAAAATGGATAACGAGTCGACGCAGGAATGGAACGGCAAAAACAAATCAAAATCGGCCCCGGTAGAATCCGGCGACGAATCCTCGTCGGCCTCTCTTTCCAGGGAACAGTTGAGAAACTTGCTGAACGGCTTCCTCGATCAACTCGTCGCCTCGAGACCTCCAGCTCCAGTCAACAGGCCCTCGATGCCGACGCCTGAAGACCTTTTCAGAGGTTGGCAGGAGGGCGGGAAGGAGAAGTTGGCGGAAATGCTGCGCAACATGCCGGATGAGGACGAGGAATAGAGCAATCCTCGCCTTCCACGCTTCTGCGCATTCACCGGCTCCAGCGGAGTAATCTTGGTTCATCATGAATCCGACTCCGCAGCAGCCCCAATTGACCCTCACGCAAGCGCCCGATTACCGCGAGTCCTACGCCAACAGCGTCCAGGTCCGCGTGAGCGTATGGGATTTTCAGCTCGTCTTCGGGCTCGCCTCGAGCGAATCTCCCGAGCAAGTGACGATCCGCAACCACCAGGCCGTTTTTTTGAGCCCGCAACAGGCCAAGGCCCTGTGGAATGTGCTGGGGCAGAACCTCGCGCAGTACGAGCAGGCCTTCGGAACCCTCACGCTCGAGCCCCAGGTACACAATTTCCCGTCCGGACCCGTCCATTAAATCGACACGTTTGAGTCTTTCGTTCGAGGATTTCGATTGCGCTGGAGAAGGCTTTTCGAACCGTCGCTGGACGCTCCGTTTCCGCTCTGGATGATCTTTCCGGTCATCTTCATGGCCCTCTACGCCACGCATTTCAACCTGCTGCGGCTGCCCTACTACTGGGATGAAGCCGGCTACTACATTCCCGCCGCCTGGGATTTTTTTCGTACCGGCTCCCTGATCCCGACGACGACCCTGAGCAACGCTCATCCGCCGCTGCCGAGCATCTACCTCGCACTCTGGTGGAAGCTCTCGGGATTCCATCCCGAGGTGACGCGCGAGGCTGTGCTCATGGTGGCGGCGCTCGGGCTGCTGGCAGTGTGGCGCCTGGCGCTGCGGCTGAGCGGTTCGCAAAGCATTGCATTCTGGACGGCGGTGCTGACGGGGCTTTATCCCATCTGGTTTGCACAGAGTTCGCTGGCCCACGCCGACATTTTTGCCGCGGCGTGCACGCTGTGGGGTCTCGTATATGCGCTTCCCGATCGAAATCGCAATCCAAGGGCAGCGGCAGGTTGGTTTTGGGCGGCCGCTCTTTCGAAAGAGACCGCTATTGCCATTCCACTCACGCTTGCGGTCTGCTACGGGATTCACGCGATACGCTCGCGAGGTCCGGCGCGTAACCGGCTGCTGAGGGAATCCGCATGGCTGGCGAGTTGCATTCTGCCGCTTGCCGCATGGTACGGGTGGCACTACGCGAAAACCGGATACCTGTTCGGGAACCCGCAGTTCTTGCGCTACAACGCTGCGGCAAACCTGGATTCGGTGCGGTTCCTGATGGCCTTTGCGCATCGCCTGCTGCACCTCACGGCGCACATGAACATGTTCGTGCCGATGCTGCTTTCGATCGCGGCGCTGATGCTGAACCCGCGCCTCAATGCCGATGGGCGCGAGCGCTCCGGCATCGCACGCGGCGTGCTGCGCCGGATTCTCATCCTGCTAGTTGTGAATGCGCTGCTGTTCAGCGTGCTCGGCGGAGCGCTGCTGTGCCGCTACCTGTTGCCGATGTACCCGCTGGTGCTGCTGCCGGCAGTCTCGACGTTCCGAAGGCGCGTGCCGTGGTGGCAGGGGCTGGCGCTGTTGTCGGCGGCCGCTTTTGTCGTGGGCATCTTCGTGAATCCGCCGTATGGGTTTGCACCGGAGGACAACCTGGCCTACGCGCATGTGATCCGGCTGCATGAGGCCGCCATCGCGCAGCTTGCGAAACGTTATCCGGGAGCAACGGTGCTTTCGGCATGGCCTGTTTCGGACGAGTTGACGAGGCCGGAGCTTGGATACGTCAAGGAGTCCTGGGACGTGTTCGCGATCAATGACTTCTCCGCAGAGGAAGTGGATCGAGCGGCGCAGGACCCCGGAAGGTACTCGGCGGCGCTGGTGTTTTCAACCAAGTCCGACCCGAAGCCGCTGGTGAACTTCGGGCGAAAGTTCGACGAGCGCTACTTCGGGCTGCATTACGACCTTGTGCCGTAGGCGATCGCCCAACGCCTCGGCGGCACGCTCGAATGGAAAGGCGCCGACCAGGGTATGTGGGTGGCGCTCATCCGATTCAACCGCCAGTTCGAGGCGAAGTCCGGCCCGTAGCGCAATCGGACTGGATCACGCGTGCTCCCTCATCTCTTCCTCGGCTGCCGGCGTGGCGAACGGCTTGCGATCCCGCCTGCCAACACCGGCGATCCAGGCAGTGAGGAGAAACAGCAAAGCGGCAAGGTTGAGCCAGGCAAACCAGTCGCCCCACTTCTGGTAAAGCGTGGCGTCGTGACGCACCGGAACATCGGCGAGCATGGTGACGAACCCCGTCTCGGGCAACGTGAGTTTTTCTGAGAGGATACGGCCCCTGTCATCGCTGGCTGTGAGGTAGCCCGCCTTGGCGGAGCGAACCATGCTGAAGCCGTCTTCGACGCCGCGCATAAGAGACATGTGGCCGTGGGAGAGATAGTCGGGGCCGAACTCCCATGCCGGCACGAGGACCAGCCCGACATCGCCCTTGCCGTAACGGCGTGCAAGCTCCGGATAGTCCATGTCGCGGCAGATCTGGACGCCGATGTTGCCTTCCTGCTGGGGCAGGATGGAGATGGCCGTGCCGGGAGTAGTGCGGCCTTCGGCCACAGGCACGAGGTGATGCTTGCGGTAGACGGTCTCGATCGTGCCCGAAGGCGAGTAGAGGCGCCCTTCGTTATATGCGACACCCTCCGTAACGTGGAGCACTCCGAGGAGTATCTGTGCGCCGGATGCGCGGGCCGCCTGTTCGAAAAGAGTGTCAATCTGGGGCATCAGTTGCGGCTGGGACTTGTCAACGACCAGCGCGGACATCTCCGGCAATACGACGATTTTCGCGCCCCGTGCGGAGAGTTCCTGCACCTGATCGGCGTATCCCTGCATGAGGCTCATGGTGGGGGCGGGCGTATCCGGGAACATGTACGGACCGACATGGGTCTCGGCGAAGCCGACGCGGATCGTGGCCGGGGCAGGCGGTGTAGCAGCGAGATGAATCGTCCCATAGGCAAGGACCGCCACAGCGGCGCAGGCGAGCGCAATGGCAACGTTACGGCGAGGTTTGCCTTCGAGGTTGAGCAGCGCTGCCGCCATTGCCGGAGCGAGCGCAACCACAAAGGAGATGCCCCAGATCCCGGTAAGCGCTGCGAGTTGGAGGACAGGCAGATCGCGGAGCTGCGTGTAGGCCGTGTTTCCGAAGGTGCCCTGCGAAAGGTTGACAAGGTATTCGGCTGCGACGATTACGGCGGGGTAGGCAAGCACGGCGAGCCCTGGCCGGCTGCGGCGCAGAAAGCTGCGATAGAAAAAGACGGCGAGTGCAAAGACGATGGCCGGCTCAATCACGATGGCGATCTTGAGCCACAGGGGAAAGTGGAGCAGGCCGTAGTAGCTCCACTTGTCGAACCCGGCAAGGGCCATTGCAACAAACGCCATTCCGGCGGCTGTCCACGCGTTTACCCGAGGCGCGAGCCACAGCACCGGAACCGGTGCGATCCAGATGAGCCACCATACCGGGAAAAGCCCATACGACCAGTAAAAGCCGGCTGCCGTGAGCAGTGTGGCAGCGGCGACCAGGATAGCGCGGCGGGGAGAATCAGGCCTTGAGACCATGGAGCAACCTCCGAAGGGAACGGTGAACAAGCTTGCGGAAATCCGCCTCCGGCAGATTGAACCGGCCGGCGCGATAGAGCATGAGGTAGCCGTGCGCGTGCGCCCAGAGTTCCATCGCGATCTCCCACACATCATCGCGCTTCAGCTTGCCTTCTTTCATCCAGGCGGCCACCGCGTCCGCAGTGATGTTGAGAGTGGGAGACTTGCGGGCGCGGAAGTCCTCGGGGAAGCGCCGTGCGCCAGGGCGGGGACTCGAGAAGACGTAGTCGAAGATGCGGGGATGCGCGAGAGCATAGTCGATATAGCCATCGAGGACGTGGATCATCTGGGATTCGAAGCTGCCCCTGCCCAGCGGGCGATTAAAGAAGTCCACGAGATTCTCGAACTCGGTATCGACAACCTGCCGGAGCAAGGCTTCCCGGTTGGCGAAGTGGTGGTAGATGGCCATGGCGGTGATGCCGGTCTCCCCCGCGACGCGCCGCATGCTGACAGCCTGGGGCCCCTCGGCCTCGAGGATGCGAAGCGCGCATTCGTAGATACGGCCGGATGTGGCCTCGTGGTTCTTCATCTATACACTGTATAGCACAGGAACTATACGGTGTATAGTAAATTCTCTGAGACGGCCACAGAATTGGCCTGAGGACAGGTCGGCTCGTCGCTCTCGAGGCGCGAAGAACGGCAAACACCTATAATCTGGTCAGCCGTGTCTCGATCTTTTTCCCAGCGATTTGTTTTTTTGCGGTGGCTCATGGCGCCGGGAGCGCTGCTGCTCGCGTTGCTTGTTTTGACGTCCGTCAGCGCACTCGCGCAGGGGCCCCCGGATACTGCGCCGGAAGCGGGAGCAAGCGGAAAAGGGCGCATCCTGCTGGTCCTGCCGTTCGACAACAAAACCGGCCAGCCAAACCTGGAGTGGATCCGCGAGGCAGCGGCGGAAATATTATCGAGCCGGTTTGTTTCAGCCGGGTTTGCGCCTCTGAGCCGTGCAGACCGGCTTTACGCCCTGGATCATCTCGGGCTGCCGCAGGGGTTCCAGCCGTCGCATGCAAGTTCGCTGAAACTCGCCCAGACGCTGGATGCGGACTCAATCATTGTTGGCGGCTACTCGACTGACGGCAGCGAGATTGAGGCGAACGCGCAGATTATCGATGTGCCACAGCTGAGGATGGGCAAGGCGGTGATGGTCCACGGCGATCTGCGCAACATGATCGCAGTGTTTAACGCGCTTGCATGGAAACTGACGAAGGACCTCGACCCCGATTTCAACGGGTCGCAGGAGACGTTTGTTGCGGCCGGTGCGAATCTCCACCTCGAGGCGTTCGAGCAATACATCCGCGGCATTACCGAGCCGGACCAGGCGGAGCGCCTGCAGCACTTGAATGAAGCCGTGAAGCTCGATTCGAACTTTGGGCGGGCCTGGATGGCGCTGGCACGCGAGGACTATTCCGGGCAGCAGTACGAGCAGGCCGCGGCAGCCTTCGCAAAGGTGAAAGGCAGCGATGCGGACGCGCTGGAAGCTGGGTTCTATCGCGGCCTGGCCCTCATGTTTTCGGGCAAATATCCCGAGGCGGAGGCGGCCTTTGCCGAGGTGGCGCGGGTGTTGCCGCTTGCCCCGGTGCTGAACAACCAGGCTGTAGCGGTGAGCCGGCAGGGGCACGATGGCACGGCGCTGTTCCGGCAGGCGGAGACGGCGGATCCCAACACGCCGGACTACCACTTCAACCTCGCGGTGAGCCTTAAGCGCCACGGCGACGAGGGCGGCAGCCAGGCGGAGATGGCTCAGTACCTGAAGGCGCGGCCCAATGACAGCGAGGCGCAGGCGATCGAGGAGGCGTGGAAGCAGCCGGCAACAGCATCGAGCGTTGAGCCGCTGGAGCGCATCGAGCGCGGGTTTGACGCGGTAGCGTTCCGTCAGGCCGCCGTGATGCTGGACCAGGTGGAGGCTGCGCGCCTTGAAACGCTTTCGCCGCAGCAGCGCGCGCATACGCTCGCCGGGCAGGCGCGGGAATATCTTTCGCGCGGACTGATGCTCGAATCGGAGCGACTGTATCAGCAGGCGATTGCCGCTGACGGCGGCAGCGAGGAGGCCCACCGGGGCCTGGCCGAAGTGAGGGAGCGCACGGGCGACACGGCCGGGGCGCGCAAAGAGGCTCAGGCAGCGCTGGCGCTGACTCCCTCGGCGGATGCATACCTGGTGCTGGCCCGGCTTGACCTGGCTGCCAACAGTCTCGAATCCGCCGGCCACAACGCGAACGAGGCTCTGAAGCTGAGCCCCAACAGCCTCGCGGCAAAAGAAGTTTTGCGGCAGGTGGGGGCAAAGCAGGGAGCAATGAAGCAGTAGGGACGCGAAGGAGCAAGCCATGATCGAAGCGCTTGCGAGAGCGGCATTGGGTTTTGCGGTTGCGGCGGCTGTCCTTGCGGCGCCCGCGGGGGCGCAACAGCCTCGCGTAGACAAATTCGTTCTCGACGATACGATCCAGCCGGTAACCGCAGGGCAGCTCGACCGGGCCCTGGCGAAGGCGAACTCCGATGGAGCGGCAGCTCTGCTGATCGAGTTGAATACGCCCGGCGGGTTGGTGGAGTCGATGCGGGGAATGGCGGGAGCGATCCTGAGCTCCCGGGTTCCGGTAATCATCTACGTTGCCCCGGCCGGAGCGCGGGCTGGCTCGGCTGGATTCTTTCTGCTGGAGGCCGCGGACGTTGCGGCGATGGCCCCTGGGACAAACGCGGGCGCGGCGCACGTGGTCTTCGAATTCGGCAAACCCGACCAGACCATGGAGCAGAAGGTCGAGAACGACGCCGAGGCCTTCCTGAGGTCCTATGTGGCGAAGCGCAATCGCAATGTAGACGCCGCCGTTGCCGCGGTACAGAACTCGCACTCGTACTCCACCGAGGAAGCGCTGACGCAGCACCTGATCGACGTATCGGCCTCCAGTGAAGAGCAACTGCTGAGCAACCTTGACGGCCGCGAGATCACGCGCCTGGATGGCAGCAAACAGACGCTGCACCTCGCGAATGCGCGGATCGAGAGGCTGCAGCCCACGCTGCGTGAGAAACTGCTGGACTGGCTGGTGGATCCAAATATCGCGCTGCTGCTCCTCGTGGGCGGCGCGCTGCTGATCTACCTCGAATTCAACACACCGGGGACGATCGTGCCTGGAGCTCTGGGCACGCTGATGGTTCTGCTCGGGGTCTTTGCGCTTAACCTGCTCCCGATCCGCTACACGGCGGTCATGCTGCTGTTCGCAGGTCTGGTTCTGCTCGTGCTGGAGGCGAAATTCGGCGGCCACGGGGCGCTGGCAATCGCGGGGATCATTTGCTTGACCCTTGGAATGCTCACGCTGGTTGCGGCGCCGATCCCGGAGATGGCGGTGAATCCGTGGGTGGCCATCGGGGTAAGCGCAGGCTTCGGCGGCATCACAGTGTTTCTCATCCGGCTCGCGGTGCGGGCGCGCCGGCAGAAGCACAAGCTGGGCGCGGATGCACTCGTGGGCCAGTCGGCCTCCGCAATGGAGGCACTGTGCCCTCGGGGCCACGTGCTCGTAGATGGCGAAATATGGCTGGCCGTGGCGGCAGAGGCGATGCCCGCGGGGACCCGGCTGCGCGTGACAGGGCGAGAGGGGAACGTGCTGCGCGTGTCGGCGTCGGATGCCGGTTCGTTAAACCCCGGTGCGTAACGGAGGCTGGGGTACAATTCGTGCGGAAGTGAGGAAAGACTGGTGCCCGACATGAGTGTTGCGCTTCTGATTGCCATTGCGATTGTCGTACTCTACCTGCTGAATTCCATCAAGATCCTGCGCGATTACGAGCGTGCGGTCATCTTCCGCCTCGGCCGTGCGCTGCCGGTGCCTAAGGGGCCGGGAATCATTCTCGTCTTCAGGCCATTCGACCAGATGGTGCGCATCAGCCTCCGGCAGGATGTGCTGGAAGTGCCTCCGCAGGACGTGATCACGCGCGACAACGTGACGCTGAAGGTAAACGCGGTGGTGACGCTCTACGTGATCGACCCAAATCTGGCCGCAATCAAGGTGCAAAACTACGTTTACCAGACATCGCAGTTCGCGCAGACGACGCTGCGCAGCGTGCTCGGAGAAGTGGAGCTGGACGAGGTGCTGAGTCACCGCGACAAGCTGAATCTGCGGATTCAATCGATCATCGACCAGCGGACTGAGCCCTTTGGCGTCAAGGTGACATCGGTCGAGGTCAAGCAGGTGGACCTGCCCGACCAGATGCTGCGCGCCATGGCCAAGCAAGCCGAGGCGGAACGCGAAAAGCGGTCGAAGATCATCCACGCCGAGGGCGAGTTCAACGCCGCGCAGAGGCTCGTGGATGCGGCCAAGTTGCTGGCGGAACAGCCGATTACGCTGCAACTGAGGTACCTGCAGACGCTTACGGAGATTGGCGTGGAGAAAAACACCACCATCGTGTTTCCGCTGCCCGTGGAACTGCTTTCGCTGCTGAACAAGTCGTCAATATCTGCGGCGCCGGGAGAGAGGGAGTAGCCGTATCGTTCGGGGAACGGCCAGCTGAAAACGGGCATTTCCGGCTTTTGCAAAAGCGGCGGAACACCTAAACTTAGAGCAGCAGTAAATCAGCGGGGCTTGTGCGATTGTCCCGGAGATCGATCGACAGGCCGCGGAAGAGGGCTTGAAGCAGAGAGCCAGGTATGCAAAGAGGTTTTGGCGGTACGACATTTGAGCCCGTAGAAGAAGGGCGCGACCGTGAAATTACGGTGGGACCGACGATTCTCACCGGATTCGTCCTCGTCCTTGGCGCGCTATGCGCCGGATGTTTTGTTGCCGGCTATGCGATCGGGCATCGCAGCCCGGCGGAGTCGGTTGCGGCGCGGCCCGAGGCGAGCGGCCCGTCAGCTGCGCAACTGCTGAGGGACAACCAGTCCAAGCCTGACGCCAGCCAGAGCAGCGTAGCGCCTGCGACCGATACCGGAGCTCCGGCGGCAACTGATGCTGGATCGCCTCCGGCTGCGGCGAGCGCGGAGCCCGCGACGTACCAGCCATCGGCTCCAGCCGCCGCTCCGGCGGTGGTGCAGACGGCGTCGCCGGCGCAAACGGCGGCGCAACCCGTTTCCGCAGTTGGGCAAACGGTGCAGCCTGCATTGCCGCAGGCGGGCCAGTGGATGGTCCAAATTGCAGCGGTGTCGCATGAGGAAGATGCCGATGTGCTGTTGAGCGCGCTGCGCAAGCGGGGATACACGGTCAGCGCGCGGCACGACCCGGCAGACAACCTGCTTCACGTGCAGGTGGGGCCGTTCAACAACCACAACGACGCCGTGACGATGCGGCAGAAGTTGCTCAGTGATGGGTATAACGCGGTGATTCAGCCTTAGAGATCTTGAATCAAGGGGCTGTCTCTGCTAGGCTGAAATCGACGTCGGGGTCTATAGAGAAGTTCGCCCGAGCTTTGCAAATTCCGAGTGTCCGCTTGTCAAGCCCCCCGAGCAGAAGCAATCGCAATTGTTTACCAGTAAATTAATACCCCCCTCCCCCCCCCCCTAAAAAATTTATTTCGATTTGACTTGCTGACTATAAACCCGCACATTCAATCCATAACAAATTGAAAATAAAAGTATTAAGCATAACTCGATGATAAACGAAACGCGGCGGTAATTCTCTGCGTCGCGCTTCCTGCTCGACCTCGCCTTCAAACGCCATTCCGCATTAGTTTGCAATCAGGTTAATTCTCTTGGCGCGCCGTCGCAATCGCTTTGGCTTGCTCGAAAGACGATCGAGGTGTGCAGAATCCGAGACTGCTCCGGTACGCCAACTCTGCAAGTGCCCTGATGAGGCGCCTTAATTCCTCATCCATTCGGGCAAACCGGAGGCGATCGCGGTGCGCACGGCTTCCATGAGGTCTTCGCGCGTGGCGAACCGCTTCGGGTCAAGCGGAGCATGAAAGACGATGTGTGCCGCGCCTGGCGTCACGCGCATGGAACCCTTTGCCATCATTGATTCGGTGCCGTGTATCGAGACCGGCACGCAGGGCGCGCCCGCTTCCATGGCTAGATAAAACGGGCCTTTCTTGAAGGGCAGCAGGCGGCCGTCGCGCGAACGTGTCCCCTCGACAAACGTGGTGATGTGCAGGCCCTTCTCGAGCACGCGCCGCGCGGTGATGACGCTTTCAATAGCGCTCTCGGCTCGGCCGTCGCGGTCGACAGGGACGAATTCGCCCAGCTTCATGCCGTAACCGAGAACGGGAATCTTCATGATCGACCGCTTCACGAATGCCGACGTGCGGCCTGGGATGCGCGGGATGAGCGCGGGCGGATCGAGGTTGGAAACGTGGTTCGACATGAAGATGCAGGACGTGTGCGCCGGCACGCGATCGAGGCCTTCGACCAGAACGCGGATGCGCGCGAGGCGCAATGCGATGCGTACGATGGACTGCGAAGCGTTATAGAGCGGCGTAGCGTCGCCGGTGATCATGGCCCAGGGAATGCACACGAGCGCCACGGGCGCGCCGAGAACCACGATGGTACCGGCGAGGATGAGAGAGGCAATCATGCCTTACTACTCGCGTTGCTTAAGGCGCGCAGGCAGTTTTTCATAGATGCCGTCGAATCCGCCGTTGGAAAGGATGGCAACAACATCCTTCTCGCGCAACTGCGGAACAACTTCACCGAGAATGCCTTTGACGTCGGGGCATAGCGATGCGGCCGTTCCAGCCTCGTTCAGCGCGCGGACCACGTCTTCAGGATGCAGGCGCTCGTCTTCCGCAATGCGCTGCTGCTGGTAGACGCCGGCGAGAATAACGCGGTCGGCATTGCGCAGGCTCTCGACGAGGTCGGCCGCGAGGACTTTGCGCCGCAGCGTGTTGGAGCGCGGCTCGAGGATGGCCCAGAGACGCCGCTGTGGGTAGACGGCGCGCAGGGCCCTCAGCGTTTCTCGGATCGCCGTAGGGTGATGCGCGAAGTCGTCGATGACGGTGACGCCGCCAACCTCCGCCTTGACCTCGAGACGGCGCTTGACGCTCTTGAAACTGCGGAGTGCGGCGACGATAGCGTCTTTGGCGATTCCCTGATGCGCGGCGAGGGCGGCCGCGGCGGTGGCGTTCAGCGCGTTGTGCTCGCCGGCAAGATGCATTTCCAGCTCGGCCCAGGGCTGCCCCGCGCGGATGACTTGCCAGCGCGTGACGGCTCCTTGCGGGCCTGAATCGTGGCGGAGATCGCGGAGTTGCCAGTCCGCGGTGGCGGAGAAGCCGTAGCGCTCTACGCGGCTGAAGGCGTATGCGATGCACTCGGTGACGTTGGCGCTACCGTCGTAGGCGACGATAATGCCGCGGCGCGGAACGAGATTGACGAGGCGCTTGAATGCGACCTTGACCGCGTCGAGATCGGCGTAAATGTCCGCATGGTCGAACTCGACGTGGGTCAGGATGAGGGCATCAGGGAAATAATGAAGAAACTTCGGGCCCTTGTCGAAGAACGCGGTATCGTACTCGTCGCCCTCGACGATGTAGGTGCGCGTCGGACGGAGCTGAAAGCTGGAGCCGAAGTTCTCCGCGACGCCGCCGATGAGGAACGACGGCTCCAGGCCGGCGGACTGGTAGATCCAGGCGAGCATGCTGGTTGTGGTGGTCTTGCCGTGGGTGCCGGCAACAACGAGAGACTCGCGGCCTCTGAGGAACTCGTCCCTGAGCAGCGCCGCCATGGACGTGAACGGAATGCGCTCGTCGAGGACGCGTTCGACTTCAGGGTTGCCGCGCGAGAGGGCATTGCCGATAACGACTAGATCGGGCGTGGGCGTGAGGTTCGACTCCGCGTACGGCTCGAATACCGGGATGCCCAGCCCGTGAAGCAGGTCGCTCATGGGCGGGTAGGCGGCCTTGTCGGACCCGGTAATGCGATGACCCTGCAGCCGGAGCAGGCCCGCGAGCGAGGCCATTGCCGTGCCGCAGATTCCGGATAGGTGAATGTGCTTGTTGGCGGGCATGACGTTTGCTTATGACTCCGTAACGATCAGGTCGGCTCCCTGCTGCTTATCTTTAATTGTGCTTCATCCGCGACAACCAGTTCGGCTTCGACACCGAAGGTGAGGGTGACGTTCTGGCGCGAGACATGGCCGCTGCGCAGCCCAAACGCGATGGGGCCCGGGAAGTCATCGAGGGCGCTGAGGATGGCCTGTTCGAGGAGACCCGGATCTGCGCCGGGCGAACTGCAATCGAGCATTTCGCCAAAGATGATACCGGAGACGTTATCGAGCTTGCCCGCCTTGCGCAGGTGCCAAAGCATGCGATCGACCTGGTAAGGCTTAGCCCCGACATCTTCAAGAAAGAGCAGCTTGCCTTCGGTCTGCGGCTCCCAGGGCGTGCCGAGCAGCGAAATGATGATGCTGAGGCAGCCGCCGTAGAGAACGCCGCTGCCAGAACCGGGCCGGATGGTGCGCAACCCTTCGGCAACTCCTACGCTGTAGCCGCGGCCCGCAAGCGCGGACTGAAAGCTCGGGAGATGCACGCCGTCTTCGAGGAAGAAATCGGCGGCAAGCATGGGGCCGTGGAACGCGGGGAGGCCCAGCTTGTCGAGCATATGAAGTTGCAGGCCGGTGAGATCGCTATATGCGAAAAAAGGCTTGGGATGCTTGCGGATATGCTCAAGATCGATGCGCTCGAGGAGGTAGTTGGAGCCGTATCCGCCGCGCAGGCTCATGACTACCTGCGTTTCAGGATCGACGAAAGCGGAGTGAAGATCCGCGATGCGATTGTCGGCTGCGCCGGCGAAGAACAGGGGGCCGCGATCGAGGGCGTGCGGGGCGAAGCGCGGTTCAAAGCCGAGAGCCCGCAGGGACTTGGCGCCGTCGTCAATGCGGTCGGGGCGGGCGAACGACGCGGGTGCGACAACGCTGACGCCTGCGCCGTCAGGGATTGGATTGAGATGGATGAGGGGCGGCATCAGCGGACCTCACCGTAGGCCTCGCCACGTGCGATGAGCGCTGCCGGACCAGTCAGATGCAGTTCCGAGCCCGGTCCTTCCCACGCGACTGTCTGAGCACCGCCGGGCGCGACGACACGCAACGGCGACGTGCAGCCATGCAGGCCAATCGCGGCGGTCGCAGTGGCAGATGTGCCGGTGCCGGATGAACTTGTTGGGCCGACACCGCGCTCGAAGATGCGGATCTCGATTTCGGCGGGCGAAAGAATGCGCACGAATTCGACGTTGGTCTGGTACGGGAAGCCGGGATGGCCGCAGATCTGCTGTCCGATGCTCTGCCACCGCTGGTTGTCGACGGTGAAGTCGGAATTGTCGACGACGATGACGAAGTGCGGATTGCCGGTGGAGACTTCGATGCCCTCGATCTGCACGCCCCCGGGAATGGTAACTGTGCGAGACGCGAATTGAGGAATGCCCATCCCGGTGGTGATGTCGACAGTGAAGCCTTCGCGTGAATTGACGGCATTGACATTGCAGACGCGAAGGCCCGCGTCGGTTTCTATTTCAAGCGCATCTCCGGATTGCGCACCGACGGCCTCTGCCATCCACGCCGCAACACAACGTGTGCCGTTACCGCTGATTTCGGCGATAGACCCATCGGCGTTGTGAAGGCGGATCCGACCGGACCGGGGACCAGTCCAGCGAAAGAACTCGATGCCGTCGGCGCCGATGCCGGAATTGCGAGCGCAGAGGCGGCGGGTGACTTCGGCCCAGTCGTGACCGCGCGCGTCGTCCTCGTTCACGATAAGAAAATCGTTGCCGCAGGCGTGTGCCTTGGTGAATTGGATCAATCTGCCTCCGGATCGCGGAAGGTGCGGATGACGTCGATCGCGGGTTCTGCGTTCAGGCGGCCACGCAGGCTGTCGTGCTGCTTGCGGCTTGCGGTCAGGGAAAAGATGACGCGCTGGAGATTGCCGATGGCGTCGTGATCGACGTTGCACAGGCGCTCGCCGGTCCTGTCCATTGCGTCGAGGATCGATTTCATCATCAGGGTCGAATCCGTCCCGCGAGCTTCGTAGATGAGGGGATACCCTTTGAGGCTGATCTGGTGCTCGAGGAAGCCGACCAGTTCGAGCGCGAGAATCCCGATCAGAGTCGCAATGCCAGCCGCAACGTACAAGCCCGCGCCGCACGCCATTCCAATGGACGCAACAACCCAGACGCTGGCGGCGCTGGTGAGGCCGCTGACGCGGCTGCGATTGTGCAGGATGAGGCCGGCGCCAAGAAACCCGATACCCTGAACGATATTGGCGGCGACCTGGCCCTTGTTCGAGGTTGAGTCTCCGGCAAGATAGATGGACAGGATCGTGAAGAACGCGCTGCCCATGCAGATGAGCAGGTTAGTGCGCACGCCCGCGTCTTTGCGCTTGACTTCGCGCTGAACTCCGATCATGCCACCGAGGAGGGCGGCAAACAGCAGGCGGCTGATTGCGCCTGTGGCGACGGTGCTCTGTTCAAGCCAATCCAGTTTCATCGGCTGCGTGACGTGTGCGAGGGATACCATTCGAAGTTGCTTCCTTGCCCGATGCTATCACCGCTCGTGAGGCGCCGGAGAGACGAGCACGGATGAGGTATCGGAGGCGTAAAGCGTGGCGGAAGGCTGGCCCGGAGAGCTGAATCGGGACACGAGTTGAAGGCCGGACGGATGGGTCCGGACCGCGCGGTCGATGTCGTCGCCTTCGAGCGCGAGAACCAGCGCTGCATGACGTGCTGGCTCGACAAGCGCCGCCTGGTAGTACTCCTTGTCACTTTCGTTGATGGTCTGGCGCAGAGGTATGCCGGTGAGCGCGACGACCTGCGGGTATACGGAAGTGTCCATGAGGACCGTGCCGCCAGGACGCGTGGCGAGTGCGCTGCGCAGGGCCGCCGCGAGAACGCGCTCGTATGGACGGCGGGCGTGTGCGTTCTTTGTGCCTTCGACGTAGCAGAGCGGGTGCTGGCGAACGACTCTGACGGCATTGAATGCGACGAGGAAGAACAGAACTGCAATGGCGATGCACACCCACTTTGGCTTGAATTCGCGCACAGCAGTGAGAAGGAAGCTTGCCGCCAGGCCTACGCCGAGAGCGAGCGCAGGAAGCAACTCGAGGCCGTAGCGGGTGTTGTAGTACGAGTGCGGCCACCAGACGGGAAGAAAGATGGGCACTGAGCCGTAGGCGACGGACCAGGCATAAAACGGCACTGGTAGCCATAGGATCAGCGACCAGGAGAATGCTTTGCGGCGCGCAATAAGCCATCCCCACGCGGTGCCAAGAACGCCGACAACGAAAAGAATGTTGCCCCAGGCGAGCGCGGTCGCGTCCATTTCGGAGACCTTGAGGTAGAAGATAAGCGCGACCCACGGGTTATGCCATCCCGGATGCGGAGGGCCGGAGCCCGGCGCGGCTGTTTGGATCTCAATGGTCTTTGCAGAATAGGGGCCGCGCGCGAAATCCAGCCAGTCGCCGAAGACGACGGAGTTGTAGACGAACCAGACGATGGGCGCGGCCACGACGAGAAAGGTGGCGATCCAGAAGGTGCGCGACCGTAACTGACCGCGGCGCAGAAGAGCGATTGCGATGGCAGTCCAGGCGATGAGAGACATGATCCAGCCGTCGTAGCGCGTGAAGACAGCGGCGACGAGGATCAGCGCGATGCGCCAGACGAGTGAGTTGCAGCGGCGTGTCAAGGCAGGGTCTTCGATGCTGGCGCGCCATTCGACGAGCCACAAGGCCGTCCAAACCATTTCGCAGACGAAGAGCGGCTCGGTCATGGCCGTGGTCTGCATATAAATCAGGTTGGGATTAAGAGCGAAAAATGCCAGCGCGAGCGCGGAAGGAGCGATGGGCAGCCATTGGCGTGCGAGCCGGTAGATGCCCCAGCACGAGCCCAGCCAGGCGAGCGCCGAGGGAATTACGCCGGCGAAACCGCTGGTCCACCACGAATACACAGCGACAAACGGTACGAGCAGCAGATGCGGCAGCGGTAACCAGACGGAGCCAAGCTGCATGAGACCGGGGCGGTGCGAGTCGATGAGCCGGCGAGCGATGTGGAGATGCGCTTCCGCGTCGCCGTAGTTGAGAAGCGCGTCGTGGCGCCAGCTCCACGCGATGGCTGCGAGCGAGGCGGCCGCACAGCCGGCAAGTACGGCCCTTGCCTCCGAGCGGCCAACGCGATGCTCAGTCAAGGTGGGTCAACTCGCGGAACTGCTGGAAGCGCTGGTCGATCTCTTCGCGGGTGAGCTGCTGGTGACGCTCGGTGCCGAAGCGCTCCACGGCGAATGAACCCATCACGCTGCCGTAGAACATAGCACGGCGGAAGGCGCCCGGCGTGAGCTCCTTTTGCGAGGCGAGGTAGCCGAAGAATCCTCCTGCGAAGCTGTCGCCCGCGCCGGTGGGGTCGATAACTTCCTCGAGCGGGAGGGCCGGAGCGCGGAAGGTCTTTGCGCCAAAGCCGTTATTCGTATGGCCGTAAAAGGCCGTGGCGCCGTATTCGCCGTGCTTGACGACGAGCATACGCGGGCCCATGGTGAGGACTTCCTGTGCCGCCTTTACGAGGTTGGGGTTGCCGGCAAGCATCTTGGTCTCAGTGTCGTTGATGAGCAGGATATCGAGGCCGCGCAGGACTTCAAGCAGAGCGGGACGATGGTCCTTAATCCAGTAATTCATGGTATCGCCGGCCACGAGCTTGACGCCCGGCATCGCCTCACGCACGCGGCGTTGAAGGATCGGGTCGATGTTGGCGAGAAATAGGAACTCGGAATCGCGGTAGGCATCGGGAATCTTGGGCTGGAATGCACCGAAGACGTTGAGCTCGGTGTTGTGAGTCTTGGCCTCGTTCAGGTTCTCGAGATATGAGCCTTCCCAGAAAAAGCTTTTGCCTGCGGCGCGCTCAATGCCTCGCGTGTCGATGCGGTGCGCGTCGAAGACTGACTGCTGCTCGGGGCCGAAATCCTCGCCAACGACAGCGATGATGCGGACATCAGTGAAGAAACTCGCCGCGAGGGCGAAATAGGTGGCTGCCCCGCCGAGGCAGCGTTCGCGGCGGCCGGCGGGGGTTTCAACGGAGTCAAACGCAACGCTTCCAACGACGGTAATGGACATGAAGTGGTCTCTCTTTTTTCAGCGGAATTAGCAGAGCTTGCGAAGTTAGTGTTTGATGACCTCAACTGCAAGGAACTCTCTTACCAGCCCATGTATTTTCCGAAGAGCAGTTTCAGACGCTCCTTTGCGGCGGTAGGAACGGCGTCGGGCTGGGTGAGGACAGCATACTTCGCGGCCGAGGCACAAGCGCAGGTTCGCTCGCCCGGCATGGCCCCGACCGCCTGCTTCACCACTTCGCAGGCATTCGCCGCATTCTTGTGCAGCACGGCGACGATCTGCTCGATGGTGACGGCGTCGTGACCTTCGTGCCAGCAGTCGTAGTCGGTGACCATGGCTACGGTGGCGTAGCAGATTTCGGCTTCGCGGGCGAGCTTGGCTTCCTGAAGGTTCGTCATGCCGATAACGTCGGCGCCCCAGCTGCGATAAAGGTTCGACTCAGCCCTGGTGGAGAACTGCGGACCCTCCATGCAGACATACGTGCCGCCGAATTTGCCCACCACACTGGCTTTGGCGCAGGCCTCGGCTGCAGTTTTTGCGACCGTGGCGCAGACGGGATCGCCGAAGGCAACGTGGCCAACAATGCCATCGCCAAAGAACGTTGAAATGCGGTGAAAGGTGCGGTCGATGAACTGGCCGGGGATGACGAAATCTGTGGGCTTGTGCTCTTCCTTCAGTGAGCCGACCGCAGAGACGGAGATAATGCGGTCGACGCCAAGCTTCTTGAACGCGTAGATATTCGCGCGAAAGTTAAGCTCGGACGGCAGGATGCGATGCCCTCGGCCGTGCCGCGCGAGAAAGGCGACCTTGCGGCCCTCGAGTTCGCCGAGAACGAATGCGTCGGAGGGCTCGCCGAACGGCGTTTCTACGCTCTCTTCATGAATGTTGGTGAATCCGGGCATGCTGTACAGCCCGCTGCCGCCAATGATGCCTATTTCTGCCTGAGCCAACGATCGCTCTCCCTTACGCGAGGCTTTCCGGAGCCCGCGCACACGCGTTCCACAAACAGTTCAGTATACCGGGCGCTCGTACTAAGGACGCTATGACTCAGTCGATGAGAAGGAGGCCGCGTCGACGACAATGTCGCGAGCGGCGGAATCTGCGACGGCCCATCCGGCGATGAGCATGCTCGGAGCCTGCATCGGCGGCGCTTGCGGAAGCGCGCCAAGCGTGGTGCTGTGTACTTCCTGCTCTGGTTGCGCGGCACGCGAGACCAGCACACAAGGGAAATCCGCCGGAAGGCCTTCGTCGAGCCACTGGGCCGCGAGCAGGCTGAGGTCGCGGCCCGGCATATAGACCACGCGAGTGCTGTCCTCAATGGCACGCAGAGGAGCCTGGTTATGCGACTGCGCGTGGTGGCCGGTGGAGAAGGTGACATTGGAGGCACTGCGGCGATCTGTGAGCGAAGCCGGAATGGCCGCGGCGGCCGCGAGCGCCGAGGTGATGCCGGGAACGACTTCGAAGGCGATGCCGGCGGCGCGGAGGGCGTCCATTTCTTCGGCGGCGCGGCCAAAGATGAGCGGGTCACCGCTTTTAAGGCGCACGACGCTGCGGCCGGCGCGGGCGCGCTCAATCATGCGGTCGTTGATCTCGTCCTGGGTGATGCTTTTTGCGCCGCAGCGTTTGCCGACGTTGACGATTTCAGCCTGCGGAGCGAGATCGAGGATTGCCTGCGGCACGAGGTCGTCGTGAAGAACGACATCCGCGCGCTCAATCTGGCGGAGGGCTTTGATGGTGAGCAATTCGGGATCGCCGGGACCGGCGCCAACGAGCCAGACTTTGCCTGGTGCGTCGAGGTGCCCGGAAAACGCTGCCAGTGCGGCGGGGACTGAGGCGGGCAGGCCGGGGCCGTCCTCGGCGAGGTCATGCAGGAGACGCTTGCGTTCTTCGCCCGGCGGAAGCGAGTTGAGAATTTCGCGGCGGACTTCGCCAAGATTAGCAAGCCATTCGCCGACGTTGTCAGGCAATAGGGCGTCAATTTCGCGGCGGAGGCGCTGCGCAAACGCTGGGCTTTCACCCGAGGTGGAGATGGCGATCTGGAGCGGTCCGCGACGCACAATCGATGCGAAGAAGAAGTCGCAGTTTGGAATGTCGTCTACGCTGTTGCAGAAGATTCCACGCTCAACGGACGCGCGATAGACCGCGGCGTTGACTTCGGGCTGGTCGGTGGCGGCGATGACGAGATCGGCGCCGGCGAGATCGGAAATATCGAATGACTTCTCAATCCATTCGAGGGATCCGGCGGCCGCGAGCGCACGAATCTCCGGGCGCGCTTGCGGCGCGACCACGTGCAGGCGAACGCCCGTAGGGAGCAGCACGCCAATCTTATCGAGCGCGACTGCTCCTGCGCCGACGAGCAGGCAGCGGCGGTCTTCCAGTTTCAGAAAGATGGGCAACAGAGTCATGCGTCTGGCTCCTCCGGTCTGGATTGGCTATTCGATACCATGCGGGATGGCGCCGGCGGGGACGTCGCGCTCGACAGCTGCGAATTCTTCGCCAGCGAGGAAAGCCCGCAATTCACCATCGCCGTGGCGGCGGAACCACGCGCGCAGAGGCTCGTCGCGGCGGCGCGTGGCTAGGTACTCGCGCAGGAGGCGCTCGATCGACTCGGGCACCAGCGTGGCAGGGCAGCGGTAACCAACCGTCCGCGCGATGCCCGCGTACTCGCCTACACCGCCACCGAGGCAGAAGTAGTAGGCGTCGACCAGCTTGCCCTCGTGCTTGATCTTTTTGCCTTCCATGCCGATATCGGCGATCCAGTGCTGGCCGCAGCCGTTGGGGCAGCCCGTGACGTGGAGCCGCAGCTCCTGGTCGAACTGGGGCAGGCGCTCTTCCATCTCTTCGACCAGCCAACGAGTGAAGGCCTTGGTTTCCGTGATAGCGAGCTTGCAGAATTCAGTGCCGGTGCATGCGATGGCGCCGCGCCAGAATACGGTTCCGTCCACGTGAAGACCGATCTGGCCAAGCTCGCGCGCCAGCTCGGAGGTCTTCTTATAGGGCACGTCGACGAAGACGAGGTTCTGAGAGATTGTGGCGCGCAGGTTGCCGCTGCCGAAGCGATCGGCAAGATCAGCGGCGGCTTCGAGTTGCTCGCCGGTCATGCGGCCGCGCAGGACGCTGGCGCCAACGTAAGCGAGGCCGGGCTGTTTTTGGGGATGGATGCCGGCGTGGTCGCGCAGGGTACCACTCGGCAGGGTTTCTGGCGCCGCGGGAAGAAGCGGGAAGTCGACACGGTTTTGCAACTCGGCAAGAAAGCTTTCGGGAGTCCAGCCTTCCTTGAGGAATAGGTACTTGAGGCGGGCGCGGTCGCGGCTTTCGCGCAGGCCCTGCTGGTCGCGGAAGATTTCGGCGACGGCACGTGCGGCTGGGATCGCCTGGTCGGGGCGCAGGAAGACGTCGAGCCGCTCGGCTAGAAAAGGCTCTTTGGAAAGTCCTCCGCCGACGCGCAGCGAGTAGCCAATTTCGCCATCGCGCTCGATAGCGGTGAGGGCTACGTCATTGATCTCGGGGTAATTGCACCACTGCCGGCAGCCCGTTGCCGACATCTTGAACTTCCGCGGCAGGTTACGAAACTCGGGGTTGGCGGCGAGCAGGTGTGAGATGCCGCGGGCGACCGGCGATGCATCGACGATCTCGTCCGCGTCGATTCCCGCAAGCGGGCAGCCAGTGACATTGCGGACAACGTCACCGCAGGCGCCCTTAGGAGAGAGGCCGATGGAGGCCAGCGTGTCGACGATTTCTGGGAGGGACTCAATGGTGAGCCAGTGGAGCTGGATGTTCTGGCGCGTGGTGATGTCGGCAAGGTTGCGGCCGTGCCTGCGTGCGATGCCGCCGATGGTGCGAGCCTGGTGCGATGTAAGGATGCCGTTGGGGATGCCGACGCGCAGCATGAAATATTCCGTGGCCACACCCTCGCCGCCCTTTCCGCCGGTGGCGCCCACGCCGTCGCCCTGCGTGTAGATGCCCCACCACTTGAAGTAAAACGAAGCCCACTCCGGGAGCACGCTGGCGCGGCCCTGGAGTGCAAACCGGCGCACTTCGTCGAAGGCTTCCCAGGGGTTCTTTGCGAGCTTCAACCGTTCGGATCGCTGCGCCTTGGTCTCTTTTTCCGGAATCGTCTGACTCATGATGTCCTCAACATTTCTCTGCAGGGGTATGAACTTTGCCGCAAAAACACGAAAGGCCGCGATGTGTGGCATCGCGGCCTCAAGAAACCTGGATTACGACGGGTTACATATGTGCAGGTCTCCTGTGCGCGCGATGGGGCATACAGCAGCGACAACAGGAGAGAACTTGCATAGGGCGATGATACGGGTGAATGGCGGAAAACGCAAGGTTGAACTTGCAGAAGCACGAATTGCTGTGATTCACAGAAAACGGCATCTAAGGCAAGTGGTTTCAGAAGGATCCAGGCAAGTGCCCGAAATTCGGCTGAATAGCTTTGACAGAGGCAGGTGGAAGGAGCGAACATTGGCGAAGAAAAGGCGAATATATGCCCGCAGCCGCCGCTCTTCGCCAAAAAATCGAGTTCGATCTCAAGGAGCGGTTTCCAGCTGCGCTCTCCCCTGCTCCGCGCGCATCGCACGAGGTTGCGCATACGGGGATTGACGCAGTGGACCGGGTACTTGAGGGCGGGCTGCCTCTGGGGGCGATTTGCGAGATCACCGGGCCGGCGTGCTCGGGGCGGACGAGCCTTGCACTGGCATTTCTGGCGCAGCGGACCGACGAAGGACGGGTGTGCGCCTGGGTGGATAACAACGACGCGCTGGATCCGGAGTCGGCAGCGGCGAGCGGCGTGAACCTGAAGCAGCTTTTGTGGGTGCGCTGCGGGGATGAACGGCTACGCGCGGCACGCAGAGCAGGTAGATTCGGCATAAGAGAGGGATCGCGGCCTTGGGCTAGGCTTGACCAGGCTCTGCGGGCCACAGATCTGCTGCTCCAGGCGGGCGGGTTTGCCGCAATCGTGCTCGACCTGGCGGATACCGCCGTCGAGCATGGGGGACGCATCCCACTCGCGACCTGGTTCCGATTCCGGCAGGCGGCCGATCGCACCCGCTGCTGCCTTTTGGTGCTGGGCAAAGCCGCGTATTCACAATCGAGCGCAGCTCTGGAGTTGCAGTGCCTCCCGGCACGCGCGGAGACAGCCGGGGATACGGTGCTGAGGGGGTTCCGGTATGAGTTGCGCCGCGGGCGCCAGCGGTTTTTCCTGGGAGCGCCCGGCGCTCGCAAACTGCCCGCCTCGACCTGGTCTGCAAGCACAGCCTGGAAACCGGAAACATGGTGTGACGCAGAGGAACGCGCATGAGTGCGCGCTCCAACACGCTCTTCGCCTGCGTGCATGCCGTGGAGTTTCCGGCACAGGCTCTTCTTCGATTGCGACCCAATTTTTCGGCAGAGCCGGTTGCGGTGCTTGATGGACGCGCGCCGCAGGAGTTTGTGTGCGCCATGAATTCGCATGCGCTGCGCCGGGGCATAGCGCTGGGGATGACGCGCCTGGACTGCGAGGCATTGCCGGGCGTGAGGCTACTTGCCCGATCTACCCAGACTGAGGCTGCGGCGCGCGCGGTGATGCTTGAGCATGCGGCAAAGTTCTCACCGCGCATCGAAGAGGCGAGCAACGGCACGGGCTGCGCGTATGCTCTCGACATTGCGGGAACTGAACGACTGTTCGGACCGCCTGTGCGGCTAGCAGAACGGCTGCGCAACAACCTGGCTGGCGCGGGCTTTCGCGTGTCGATCGCGGTGAGTGTCAACTACGATGCAGCACGCATGAAGGCGTTCGCCTCGCGCGGCATCACCTTGATTCCCGAAGGCGAGGAAGCCGTCGCACTCGCCAAACTCCCGGTTGATGCGCTTCGACTGGCCGCAAAAGAGCTGGCCGATGAAGACCGGGAGACTTTCGCAATGTGGGGCATCCGCACTCTGGGCGAGATCGCCGCACTGCCCGTTGTGGACCTGATCGCGCGCATGGGTCAGAAGGCGCGCGCATGGAGTGAAGCGGCCTGGGGCTTACACCCACACATGTTCCGGCCTCTCGAACCAGAGTTCACGCTCAGGGAGTTCCTCGAGTTCGACACGCCGGTCGAAGAGGTTGATTCGCTGCTGTTCATCGGTGCGCGGATGATCGATTGTCTGATTGCGCGCGCAACTGGCCGTGCGCTCGCGCTGGCTTCTCTGACAGTGCACCTGAAGCTAGAAGGTGGCGCGGCGCATTCGTTGAAGCTGCGGCCGGCAGTTCCCTCCGCGGACCGGAAATTCCTGCTCAAGCTGCTGCAACTGGAAATCGCGGCGCATCCCCCACAGAGTGCGGTTATAGCTGTTGAGCTTCAGGCGGATGCCGCGCAGATCACCACGGTACAGCTCGGACTGTTTGTGCCGCAGACGCCCGAGCCTTCGCGACTCGACGTGACGCTGGCGCGGCTCAAGGCCATAGTTGGCGAGGATCGCGTTGGGGCGATCGTCCTTGAGGATACGCATCGGCGCGGGAGCTTTCGCATCTCGATGTTCAGCGGGCAAGCTGTCGAGGCGAATGAAGAGATCGCAAAACGGCGTGCTGCATTGCGCTGTGTGCGACCCCCACGACAGGTGCGCGTGACGGTTCGAAACGGACAGCCAGCAGCGTTTTTCGATGGCGAATACCGATATGAAGTAGCGGCAGCGTACGGGCCGTGGCACTCGAGCGGCTGCTGGTGGTCGTCGGAGACGTGGGACACCGAAGAGTGGGATGTGCTCGCGGGACGCAAGGATGGCGCAGCGCTCGCGTGCCTGCTGGTTCGGGAAGCGGGGCGGAACGAGTGGCGGCTTGAGGCCGTGTATGACTGATGGCGGCTTTCGCATTCCGAACGCACATTCTGCAGGCACGCCGGTCTGTCATCCGAACGATGAGTATCATCGGCAGAATGAGGAACAGGCGAGCTTTGAGATCGCGACACGATTGCGGTCGACCGGCGGCGAATATATCGAACTGCACGCCGCAAGCGCATTCAGCTTCCTCGATGGCGCTTCGCAGCCCGAGGCGCTGATCGAGCGCGCTGGCGAGCTGGGCATACCGGCAATGGGGCTCGCCGATCGCAATGGACTCTACGGCGTGGCTCGTTTCCACACCGCGGGAAAGCAATGCGGCGTGCGGGCGCACATTGGAGCGGAGATCGCCGTTTCGTCGTTAGGCGATCGTCTCACGCCGCCGGCTTGGCTGCCGCATCAGTGCGCCGCGGAACCGCCGCGCATCACGCTGCTGTGCGCATCGCAGACTGGATATCAGAACCTCTGCCAGCTCATCACGCGCTTCAAGATGCGCGAGAAAACGAAGGCGGAAGGCGCGGCGACACTGGACGACCTCGAAGAATTTTCGGCGGGGCTGATTTGCCTTACAGGCGGCGATGAAGGACCACTCGCATCCGCGCTCGAATGCGGCGGAGAAGCTGGCGTACGCGAGCGGCTCGATCGGCTGGCCGCTATCTACGGCCGCAACAATATATATGTCGAGTTGCAGCGTCATCAGCTTCGTGAGGAGGAATGCCGCAACCAGTCGCTGCTCGCGCTTGCGTCATCTTTGAATCTGCCGGTGATCGCGACCAATGGTGTGCGGTATGCCGAAGCACGGGATCGGGAGATGCTCGACGTCTTCACGTCGATCCGTAACGGCACCACGCTCGATCAGGCTGGAAGGCTGCTGACATCGAATGCAGCTCGCGCACTGCGAACGCCGGCCGAGATGTCCGCGTTGTTTCGCGATATTACTGAGGCGATAGCAAACACGCGCATCGCGAGCAGCCGGCTCGAATTCGTTCTGGACAATCTAGGTTACGAGTTTCCTCAGTATCCTTTGCCAAGCGGCGATACGATGGACAGTTTCCTGGCCAAGCGTGTGGACGAAGGCGTGCGCAACCGATACGGAGTTTCGTTGAAGCGGCATCTGCTCGAGAAGGCCCGCGCACAGGTAAAGCATGAGCTGGCGCTGATCGAGATGCTCGGATTTGCGGGCTACTTCCTCATCGTGTGGGACATCATCCGCTACTGCCAGTGGAATGGATTTCTGGTGCAGGGGCGCGGTTCGGCGGCGAATTCCGTGGTCTGCTATGCGTTGGGAATCACATCAGTCGATCCAGTGGGAATGGAACTGCTCTTCGAGCGGTTCTTGAATGAGAATCGCGGCGAATGGCCTGATATCGATCTCGATCTGCCCTCGGGCGATCATCGCGAGCAGGTAATCCAGTACATATACGAGCGATACGGGGCGCTTGGCGCGGCGATGACGGCGAATGTGATCAGCTATCGCAGCCGCTCTGCTGCGCGCGAAGTGGGCAAGGCTCTGGGGTTCGAGGAGGACCAGATCGCGAGGCTCTCGAGCCTCGTTGGCCATTGGGAGTGGCGTGGCGCAAACGACACGATGGCCAAACACTTTGCACAGGCGGGATTCGACGTGAACCATCCGCGGATTGCGCACTATCTTGACATCTGCATGCGCATGCAGGACTTGCCGCGACACCTTGGCCAGCACTCGGGGGGCATGGTGATCTGCGCGGGAATGCTCAACCGTGTTGTTCCGCTGGAGCGAGCGTCGATGCCCGGACGCACTGTAGTGCAGTGGGACAAGGAAGACTGCGCCGATCTAGGACTGGTGAAGGTGGATCTGCTGGGGCTCGGCATGATGGCGGTGCTGAAGGACTCGCTGGAGTTGATCCCACGCCACTACGGGCAGCATGTGGATCTTGCGGCATTACCGGAGGACCCCGTCGTTTATGAAACGCTGTGCAAGGCGGACACGGTGGGAATGTTCCAGGTGGAGAGCCGCGCGCAGATGGCGTCGCTTCCGCACAACGCGCCTACTCGCTTCTACGACCTGGTGGTGCAGGTTGCGATCATCCGGCCTGGACCGATCGTGGGCAAGATGATGCACCCGTATATGCGCCGCCGTCAGGGTCGCGAGGAGGTGAGCTATCCACATCCATCTCTCGAGCAGGTGCTCAAAAGAACACTCGGTGTCCCGCTGTTTCAGGAGCAGCTCCTGCGCATGGCGATGGTGGTAGCGAGCTTTACAGGCGCGGAGGCCGAAGAGCTACGGCGAGCGGTGGGCATGCGGCGCTCGATGCAGAGGATGAAGGACCTGGAAGGGCGATTGCGCTCCGGCATGACGCGCAATGGGATCGGCCCGGAAGCGCAGGACAGCATTGTGCAGGGTATCTCTTCGTTTGCAATGTATGGATTTCCGGAGTCGCATGCTGCGAGCTTCGCGCTGATTGCGTATGCGTCGGCATATCTGAAGGTGCATTTTCTTGCCGCGTTTACATGTGGTCTCTTGAACAATCAGCCGATGGGCTTTTATGCGCCGGCGGTGCTCATCAAGGACTCACAGCGGCATGGGTTGCGCGTGCGGCCGATCGACGTGCAGCGGTCGGAGTGGCTGTGCACTCTGGAAAAGGAAGAGGATGGCTCACTGTCATTGCGCATCGGCCTGAACTATGCGAAGGGATTACGGCAGGCGGCGGCTGAGGCGATGCTTGCCGCGCGGATGCAGGATGGGCCATTCAGGTCGGTGGATGAACTGGCGTTGCGGGCACCGGAGCTGAACCGGAAGGAACTGGTTGCGCTCGCGCGGATCGGTGCACTAAATCCATTGGAAGGCGTAGAGCATCGGCGCGATGCGCTCTGGCAGGTGGAGCAGGCGGGCAGGCCTGTTGGGCCTTTGCTGCGCGGCACGGCTCCCGCGAAGGAGAGTCCGACGAGACCACTCAGGATGATGAGCACCGATGAGCGGGTTGCCGCGGATTTTGCAGGCATGGGGCTGACAACTGGGCCGCATCCGATGGCATACCACCGCGCTGCACTGATCGTGCAGGGCATCGCGAGCACCGATGATTTGACTCGATACGTGAATGAGCAGTGGGTGCATGTCGCCGGATGCGTGATAGCGCGGCAGAGGCCGGGAACGGCGAAGGGATTTGTGTTTCTATCCCTCGAAGATGAGACCGGAATCGCCAACGTCATCCTCGCGCCAGATGTGTTTGAGCAGAATCGTATGGTGGTAACGCGAAGCCGGTTTGTGTGCGTTGAAGGTCGGCTCCAGCGGCAGGATGGAGTGATCCATGTGAAGGCTCAGCGCATCGAGCCAATCGGCATCACGAACGCAGACGTTCGATCACACGATTTTCACTGAGCGCTGGCATGTTGCCGCACCGGCGGAATTGCGATAGGGTGATGTTTGCTCCGGCAATCAAAAAGGTGCGAAATGGCAACGACGTTTTTTTATGTACGGATGGCAAAAACAATTTTCGCTCATGTCCTGGCACTGGTCTTATTAGGTGCAATCATCAGCAGCGGTGTGGAGGCGAGCGCACAGGAGAAAGCTGCAGCACAGGAGCGGCAGCCAGACCTGAGCTTTCCCACAGTGCTATACGGCGCGGCTTACTACAACGAGTACATGCCGGGAGATCAGGCCGCTCGGCTAGATAAAGACATCGCGCTGATGAAGGCTGCGGGCCTGAACGTGGTGCGCATGGGCGAGTCGACCTGGAGCCTCTGGGAGCCGGAGGATGGCCACTTCGAATATGCGTGGATGGATCATATCGTCGACGCAATGGGCAAGGCGGGCATCAAGGTAATCCTCGGCACGCCAACGTACTCGGTTCCCGCATGGATGGCGCACCAGCACCCAGAGATTCTCGCTGACCGGATTCCCGGCGGAACGTTCGGCGGCAAAGCCGTGCCCGCGACGTACGGCATGCGCCAGAACATGGACACTGACTCACCCGCTTACCGCTTTTATGCCGAGCGCATGATTCGCCACATCGTCGCCCATTACAAGGACAATCCGACGGTGCTCGGATGGCAGATCGATAACGAAACGTCGAGCTACGACGCCGACAACCGCGACGTGTTCATCGGGTTTCTGCACTATCTCGAGAAGAAGTTTCATACGCCGGAAGAGCTGAGCAAGGCATGGTTCCTGAATTACTGGGGCGAGAACCTGCACACGTGGGAAGATCTGCCCAAACGCGATGGGGCGCAGTCAACGGGGTACAAGCTGGAATGGTCGCGCTGGAGCCAGATGCGCGTGACAGATTTTCTCCACTGGCAGGCGGCGCTGGTGCGCGAGTGTGCTGGGCCTCGACAGTTCGTCACCACAGACTACGGCGGCATGATGAAACGCGACATCAACGAGGAGGCAGTCGCCGAGGCGCTGGACATTCCGGCGGACAATATCTATCACGGGTCGCAGGATCATTTCGACGGAGTGCAGCAGTCGATCCAGGCGGATTTTACGCGCTCGCTCAAGCACTCAAATTTCCTGGTGACGGAAACCAACGCGCAATCGACCGACTGGACGTCTGCACACCAGTATCCGCCCTATAACGGGCAACTTCGCGAGGACGTGTACACGCACATTGCGAACGGCGCCAACATGGTGGAGTACTGGCACTGGGCTTCAATTGCAGCCAACCAGGAGACGTACTGGAAGGGCGTGCTGAGTCACGACCTCGAGCCCAACCGCGCATACGCCGAGGTGAGCCGCACGGCGCATGAGCTCGAGAAGATCGGGCCGCATATCGTAGGGTTGAAGATTCACAACGACGTGGCGATTCTCTGGAGCCGCGACTCGGACAACGCGATCGCTTTCATGCCGTTTACGAGCTCGGGACCGCAGTGGACCTTCGCGCCACCTACGGCCGATTATGGATCGCTGGTTCAGCAGATTCATCGCTCGCTCTACGACCTGAACATCGGATCGGATTTCGTCTTCCCGGAGACGAAGGACTTTTCCGCGTACAAAGTACTTATCGTTCCAGCGCTTTACATTGCGGACGACGCACTGCTGCAGCGTATTTCGAACTACGTGAAGAGCGGGGGTCACGTGGTAATGACGTTCAAGAGCGGGTTCGCCAACGAAAACTCCGCTGTCCGGTGGGTGCGCGCTCCCGGGCCTCTGCGCGACGCGGCGGGTTTCAGCTACCAGGAGTTCTCGAATCTGGAACATCCGCTCGCGCTCAAGGACGACCCATTTCACGTTGGCGCGGAAAACAACAAGGTACGCTATTGGGCCGAGTTCCTGATGCCGGAGCATGCGAAGCCGCTGGCATATTACGATCATCCGTTTTTCGGCAAATGGCCTGCGATTGCGGAGAATCAATATGGATCAGGGATGCTGCTCTACGAAGGGACCTACCTCTCAGATCCCCTGCAGACGGCGGTGCTGCGCCATGCGTTGGAAGAAGCGGGCCTCACGGGGCCCGATCAAAACGTGCCCGCGGCGGTGCACGTGCAGCATGGGGTCAATCGAATGGGGCGGCTCCTGCATTATTACTTCAATTACTCTGCTTCGGAAGTGAAGGCCAACTATGCCTACGCGGCAGGAACAAATCTGCTGGATGGAAAGTCCGTGGAGCACGGCGCGGTGTTGACGCTCGCGCCGTGGGACCTGGCGATCGTGGAGGAAGGTGGAGGGCGCTAGCAGGAGTCAGCCACCTAAATATCAAAGAGTTAGAGCGAGCTGTTGAAATTACAGCTACGCAAATGCGATGTGCAAAACCAGGATACCCGCACAACGGCCGATCTGGAGATCGGCCGTACCGCACCGGCCCCGGGGCCACCGATGGGGTACTTTGCGGCATCCAAGCCTGTGACTCCCATTTGAGTCGGCCGGAACAGATTTAAGAATTATTGATCTAACAAACTGATAGATTAGTGCGCCTCGCTTCATGCGCTCCCATTCGATCGGCATATCGTCCTAACTGATTCGCAGGCGAATCTCTGTCCTGTACTTGCCATCGGAATCGTTGATGCGACCCCCTCTCCGCTGGAGGAGAACTATGTTTATTCAGCCATCGTTCAAATTAATGTTCTCTACCTGCCTGGTTGCGGCGATGGGGACCGCAGTCTTGCATGGCCAGGACGCCACGGCGACATCCTCGAGCACGCCCGTGGCCTACGTCTTCGTCTCGAGCGCACCGGCCCAGGGCCACCCGAATGTGGTGCACGTATACGGAATCAGCGAGAGCGGCCAGATTGAGCATGTAACGGGCTCACCATTCCCCGCCAACGATAACGTGCTTGCAGTCGCGGGCGGCAAGCTCTACGGCATCAACCAATCCAGGACCGACATTGACGGATACGCCATTGCCGCCGACAGCGCGCTTCATGCTGTCGGATCGACGGATTACGCCTCATATAACCCAAGCGGCTGCGGGGCGGCAGGCTGGATCTTTGCGGATCGCACCGGCGCGGATTTATATGCGATGAACTTCGACGGCGACTGCTCGAACAACACGATGCAGTCCTTCCGCGTTCAAGCTTCGGGCGAGCTCACCTATCTTGGCTCGGCTGAGGGCGGAGCGGGCTCATTTTCAGGCGTGTATCTGCCCCTCACGTTCGTCGGCGACAACAAGTTCGGCTACGAGGCAGTAAACGACAACTGCATGTACTACACGACGTGGGCGTTCCAGCGCACAACTAACGGCGACCTGGTATCGATCAACACTTCGGCGACGATGCCGCCCCCGCCAGCCGGGTACAACATTTACATTCCGATGTTTTCGGCGGCCGCTCCATCCAATTACGTTGCCGTCGCAATGGAGGCGGCCGTGCCCCCGGGGTGCTCACAGGGCGTGCCAATCCAGATCGGATCGTTCACTGCGGATACACAAGGGAATCTTTCATCGACCAACACCTCGACAGAAATGCCTGATACGGCCATCACGTCTGTCGAGGATATGAAAATCTCTCCCGCGGGAAACCTGCTTGCAGTGGGAGGAACGGGCGGATTGCAGGTCTTTCACTTCAATGGTGCGCATCCACCCACCCACTTCACAGACGTGCTGACGAAAGATTCCGTCTCCCAGATGTTCTGGGACAATGCGAATCATCTCTACGCGCTTAGCCCGTCGACCGGAAAGCTGCGCATTTACACGATTACCGCAAGCTCCGTGACGGAGGCGAAGGGTTCGCCCTATGCGATTGCGAATCCGTTGAACATCGCCGTGCAGTCCAGGTAAGGCGGGTCCCGGACGCCAAAGCGCCGCGGATTAGTACGACGCCAGATTCATGAACTCGTAGTTGCGTATAAAGTCCACAGTACGCAGCTGGAAGACACCATCCTGACCAGGGTGATCGCCCCACGGGTTGCGCAGGGTGACCATATCGGTGGATTCGTCGTAATCGAGCACCGTATAGGCATGGCTCGGCACCCACCAGTTCATGTCGCCGGCAGGGCTTTCGGCGCCGCCCGTGGGCCGCGAACCGGCCACCGCAGGTTCCTTGCCGGAATGAATGAGGCGCAGCGCCGGCTTCAGGTCCTGGGGATCGGCTTGAAAACCGACCGTGCTGACCTTTCCCCCAAATGCCTCGAGCACGCGGCGCACAATGCCGCCCTGGCCAATCGCCCGGTAAGCGCCGAACAGCTCCCCGTTGGCTTGCACCTGCTGCGCCAGTGTTTCGACGAAGGACTGCTGGCCTAGAAACTGATTCACTTGCATGCGCACCATGATCGGAACGCCGAGGGCCGACATTTCGTGATCCACAGTCTCGATTAGCTTGGTCCCGTTCAAGCTTCCGGACTGTTCCACGGTCGTGCGAATCGCGCGGTCGTAGGCGTTCAGCAATAGGTTGTTCTGCTGAATCATTGCGGTGACCAATTGCTTGAGCGTGTCGGGATAACTCGTGGCAGCGACCGAGGCCAGCAAAGCATTGCGCAAAGTGGCCTGTCCATAACCCCGCAGCAACACCGCTACCCACAAGCCGTCGGAGTGATCGAAGCCATGCTCGCGCGCATACTGCACGTCTTCAAGATCCACGATTTCTTTAGCGCCGGTAGCAAAAGAAACGACAAAGGTCTCGGGACCGCTCTGCTGGATAGCTCCGCGAAGAAGGTCGGGATATGTCCTGGCTAGAGCGGCGATGGAGGCATGGAAATAACAGCTTCCCAAGCCACCCTGACGCACCCCGGCATAGGAAACACCCTGGGCTCCATAGAGCGCGGAAACAGCCTGGCCTGCGCATAAGGCCGCCGGGACTAATACGACAATGGAGAAGAGCGCTTGCGCAATGCGAACCATTTGGGGCCTGAAAAACCTCTTGTCAACCGCTCTGCTACGCATTGCGTCTCCCGCGCACGACCTGACAACCCGCCTGCTTGTGTTACTTAACGATCGCCTCTGGCTTCCCTTCACACCGATCGCCCCGGACACACCGGGGCCCTTTCGCCGCATCGTGGCTTTCAGCCCTGATCGCGGCATGCACATCTTATTGATCGGACGAACCGCCTTCGGCCGCTAGTGCCTGGCGTACAAGTTCCAACTCTTCCCTTGCCCGCCCATTGCCCGGCTCGCAACTGAGCACGGCTTGCAGTTTGCGTTGCGCATCCTTGTACTGGCGGCGCGCGCGGCTGTTCTCGGCGAGCGAAATGAGGCCGGGAATCTGATCGGCGGCATACTGGCAGCCCCCCGTCACGCGGGCCGGTGGATCCCCGTGCTTGGATTCCTGCTGCGGCGACGGCTGAGCATCGGGGGCCGACGATTTGGCATTGGCGGCAGTCTGAGCCTGCTCTTTGGCCTTTCGTTGTTCCTCACGTCTTTGCGCGCGAGTCAGACCCTGCTGCGGCTTCTGCTCCGTAGTCATTGCGGGTACGGTTGCATTTACTGCCTGCGTGAGTGCCTGCGCGGGACTTGCGGGCGATTGCGATGGCTCCTGGGTCGCTGCGGGAGCGGCTGTCTTTTCGCGATTTCCCGGTTGAAGGAACAGAATCGCTGCTACACCGATGGCCGCCGCAGCCGAACCAAGCCCGATCCAGAGCATTTTGCGTGATCGGGGCGGCGCGTCAGCCTCCGCGTATTCCTCAACCTCGTATCTCGCTTGGACCGGCGCCCCCGCAATTGCGCCAGTGGGTACAGCATCGGCTGCAGTGGAAGAGGCGCGGCCGGTTTGTTCGATAAAGCGCGCAAGCACATCCTCGTCCGCCTGGCGAGTGGTCCGGCTCTCCGCTGCGCGCCACGTGAGTTCGCGCCGTCCGGCGTAACCGTCCCCCTTGATGGACTTCAGCACGAACGCGGGAACGTCTTCGAGAGATTTCACTGCTGCATCCGCAATAAGGATGCAGCCGCCTTCCGCCTCATCCAAGGCCTGGTTGTCGAATCCGGAGCGCGCGATATCCTCGCCAGACTGTATCAAAACGGTCAAGGAGGGGCGAGTCATTCCCGAATCGGAGAAGCCCTGCACAGCCCACTGCAGGCGCCTCGAAGCAAGTGCAGCCGATAGTACCGAAGTGAAACGCGCTACAAAAAAGGGACCCTGCTGCTCGGCGGGCAGCCCGCCGGAGGCCAGCGCGACATCCCGAACCAAGGCACACTCGAGAACGGACTCGTCCCAAAATGCTGCAGAATGTTGTTGATCTGGGCAGATTTTGACGGAGAGAAATGCTCCTCCGCCCGGGGAGTCTTCAATGATCGCGGTCGCCGCATGAGTGCGATCTGTGGCCGGGTTGCCCGTCGCTTTCACATCTGCCGTCCTGTCCGCGAGGCACCTCTCGCACCGCCGAAACGCAGCGGGAATTGCATTGCGGAGCCTCAGGGGAAGTGGTAGATTAGCAGAAATCCTGAGCAGCGGTAAATCTTTGTTTCCAGCATTCCGTGCGATTCCCCCGAGCGGATGATTGGAAAGTCGTACAGCGGTGTGCGCCCTTTGGTTATCTTGTTCGGCAGATTTTTCTCAGACTGAAGTCTTTCCGGGGGAGTCATGGAATTGCTGGTTGTTCGAAAGTTGAAATCGCCCGGAATGGGCATTCGGGTCCGCCTTCTGGCGATATGGATCGTATGTTTCGTTTTAGTTGCCAACCTGGCCTGGAGCAAGGAAGCCCCGCTCACCGCGATTGAGCTCTACGATGGGCCATCCGGTGCCGCGTATGTGCAGATCATGGGCGTGCTGATTTCGGCCAAGACCGAAATGCGCGCAACCGCCACTCCTGAGACGCCCATGGATCATGGGTTCTATAACAAGCTGGCCAAGGTGACGCTCGCCGTTGGGGGCATGCTTGAACGCGGCGTCGATGGAGTGCTGCGGTACACGGCGCCGGATGGAACGACCGCCGTCGTCGTGCCCCAGAATGCAAAGTTTGAGCATGGCGCGTCGCTGTCGCCGGCACAACTGGCCGATCAGGCCGTACTTCGCGGCGCGGCAATCGAGCCGGGAGCGCAGGTTCCGGCGCTCGGGCGAGGGGTCACCCTGGTCTTCGTCGCTGCGCCGGACGTTGAACTGGCAGAGTATCTGCGGGCGAAGAGAGCGAACGCAATTCCCGCGTGGCAGAACTACCTGGCCAAGTATCCAACCGCCCCGCACTCGCAGGACGCGAAGAAGCGTCTCGCCGGGCTGTTCACCGCATCGGGAACTAAGTCGTTCGAGAGCTACGAGAAGACGGCGGCCTCGGCAACGCCGGCTTATGACGACCTGAAGTCGGCTCACGATGCCGAGGAGCAGGCGCGCGCGCTGGCGCCACAACTGCCTGAAGTGGCGACGCTCGATGAATCCGTCCACAAGGCCCTATCCGGAATTCTCGACAACGGCAGGAGCGAGCTGGACAGCTACCGCGCGGCGTTGAAGGCGAAGACCCCAGGCTATGCGCACCTCGGAACCGCAAAGAACCTGGAGGAAGCCGCCAACGGCATTGCCATGACGAAGAGCGGCGACCTTCTGCAGGCCGACGTCATGAAGGACTACAACGCCGTGCAGAGCGCCATGCGCCAGGCTGAGTCCTCGACTACGGCCAAGCAGTTCGACCAGGCGCTGGTGTCGGTCACACCGTACCGGTCATTTGAGGACGAGGAGCCGCGCATTGCGGCAGTCGTCCAGGCCAACTACGCGTACCACATGGACCGCGGCAAGCAGGCGGCCGCATCGGGAAACTGGGACGCGGCAATCACAGAGTTCGAGAAAGCTGCCAACGCCAGGAACACGCCGGACGCAAAAAACCAGCTGGCTCACGCGCGCGAGCAGTGGACGATCGTGCAGGATAAGGATGCCGCGCAGAAAGCGCAGGCCGCAAGCGCGAATTACGAACAGGAGAAGGACATCATCAAGGCCTACGAGGTACTCGACGGTCTGCCGCCTTCTCAGCGAAAGCTGGTCGAGGACGATCTGAATCGTCTTCAGCCCGCATACGTGCAACGCTGCTCGCAGCTTGCAAAGGAGCGTCGGCAGGCGCACGAACCCCTGCGCGGCTTGTCGGACGAAGAAGGGATCTTGAGCGCATATAACTATGTTGCGCGGGCGTACAAACTTAGCGGCGATGAGTCATTCCACGATCGCATGGACCTGATGGGCGAGGAACTGAGCGCGTACCTGCTCGATCAGGCCAAGCGCCTCCTCGCGAAGCCGGCCGGCTCGGGAACCGAGCTTGCGTGGACTTATCTCACCGAGGCAGAAGGTTACAAGGCCAGCAACCTTAGCGCAGTTCGCGATGCGAAGGTCGCAGCGGCCGCCGCGCATGCGATCCGTTCCAAGCTTTCGATTCGCGTGCAATTCCGCGATTCGACCTCGCAGAGCGACAGTGCCGGGTTTGCCGGCCAGCTTGAGAATGCGGTCATCGCCGGCCTGGACACCTCGAAGATCCCCGTCAAGGTCGTGCGCGCCGGTGAGAGCACGCCCGTCGATCCGGATTATCTGCTGGAAGGCGATGTTCTTCAGCGCAGCGCGAACGCGGCCCCCGTCCTGGAATCGATTGAATCCCAATATGTAGCCAATACCCGTGAAGTGATCAGCGAGGACTGGAACAAAGCCAATCGTGCCTACGAAAAGGCACAGATGGATCTGCAGACCGCGCAGGACCTGCTGCAGGGTGCCGAAGCCAAGGGCGACAAGCGCAAAGTGCAGGATCTTGCCAGATCGGCCCACGAAGCCGAGAAAGTCGTCGAGGATGCACACGTGGTCCTGGACTCCACACCCAAGACGGTCACCGAGAACGTTCTCCGGCCTTACTCCTACACGAGGAAGACCGTGACCCTCAAGGGCGCGATCCACATGCAGTTCCGCATCGTTGACGCGTTCAGCAGCGAGCGCGCGGAGATGGTGCCGATTACTCGGGAAGACGGGAAGAAGTACACGGTACTTGAGAATGTCAAGGCCGAAGACACGGCGCCCCCTAAGCAGACCGACACGGCCGTCGACCAGGTTGAATTCCTGACCGGACTGTCGAACTCAGCCGTTGACGAGCTTGTTGGCGCGGTGCGCCAGCGCGTCGAGGCACTGCCCAAGAAACTCTACCAGCAGGCCAAGGACAGGGAGACTGGCGAAGACCTCGACGGAGCCGGAGAAGCCTACATGCGCTTCCTCGAGATCTGGCCCGATGATGGCTCGCCCGAAGTAATCCACGCCAAAGAGTTTCTTCAGGACCAGTTCAACATGAAGCCGAATCCGGTTGTTTCGGCTGCACAGTAACTTCGGATTCATTCCGCCTTAGCGGGGGCCGATAAGGAAGACGGAAGCGAGTTCGCTGCATCTTTTCGGGGGACGGTGAAGAGTGGAGAATCCTGAACGGCCGCTCGCCGGCAGTGCCGGCCGCGTCGGCAAGTACGAAATTGTCGAAGAACTCGGCCACGGCGGCATGGGAGTCGTTTATCGTGGCATCGACAAAGCCATTGGCCGCGAAGTCGCAATCAAGACACTCACCGAAGGATTCGCCGACGATCCATCGATGCTTGGCCGCTTCTACGACGAGGTGCGCATCACCGGCAACCTCAGTCACCCCAACATTGTCACGGTGTATGAGGTCGGCGACCAAAACGGCACGCCCTATATCGTCATGGAAAGCGTCAAGGGGCGCCCCCTCGACAAGATCATCGCGGCGCGCGAAGAAATGCCGCTGGCCGACAGGCTGCGCATCGTTGAAGAAACCTGCAGCGCGCTTGGATATGCGCACCAGAACAACGTCATCCACCGCGATGTAAAGCCGGCCAATATCTTTGTGCTACCTGACGGCAAGGCCAAGTTGCTCGATTTCGGCATCGCGCGCCTGGAAAAACGCGACCAGGAGCACGGCCATACGCGCGTCGGCCATCTCATCGGCACCATTCCGTACATGGCGCCCGAACGGCTGCGCGGTGAAACTCTCGACGGGCGTTCGGATATTTTTTCGGCTGGTGTTGTGCTGTACCAGCTGGTGGGCGGTCAGCTTCCGTTCACCGGCGTAGACACCGTCCTGATGCAGAAGATCCTCCAGGATCCGCATCCGACGATGGCGGAACTCGGCATCGAATGCCCGCGTGCGCTTGAAGCCATCATTGACCGCGCCCTCGCCAAGGATCCATCGGACCGTTATTCGACGGCCGAGGAGATGGCGGTTGAGCTCTCCGGCATCGTTGCCGAACTTCGCCAGGGCCAGGTCGAGGAGATGATCACTGAGGCGCGCGAGCGAATCGAGTCCGATCAGCTGGCTCAGGCCCGAACTGTGCTGAATCAGGTGCTGCGCATCGACGCCAAGAATGCCGCCGCGCGTGACCTGCTCGCTCACATTCAGAGCCAGTTCACACAGCGCAAGCGCGAGCTCACCGCCCAGCAGGTCCGGCAGCAGGCCGAAGATGCCTTCGCCAGCAAGCGGTTTGACCAGTGTCTGGCCGTATTGGAAGGCGCCCGCGAATTGCTTGCGTCTTACCCCGATCTCGAGACACTTCGCGAAAAGGCTCAGAAGGAAAAGGAGAAGCAGAACAAGGTCAACGACCTTCTCGGCCAGGCAGAGTCGGCCCGCCGCCGTGGCGATTTCAAATCGGCACTTGCGAATGCGGAGAAAGCGCGCAAGGTCGACAAGACCAACCCGCGCATCATTGCGCTCTGCAACCAGCTGACGTCTGAGGCCGAGCAGGCCCAGCGGCGTGCCCAGGCGAAGGTGCTCGTCAACGCGGCGCGCGCCGAAATGAATGCGCGCCGGTACAACGAAGCCGTCGATCTCCTCAAACAGGTGGAGGATCTCGACCCCACCTACCCCGAACTTCCTATCCTCGTCAGCGACGCCAAGAGAGCGGTGGAGCAGGGCCGGCGCCAGGAAGTGATCGCCCGGCTTGAGGAAGAGGTTTCGCAGGCGTCCAGCTACGAACAGCTTCAACTGGTCGCGCAGTCCATCCAGGGCGCAATGGCGGAGATGCCGTCCGAATCCAGGCTCTTCCGGCTCAACGCACAGGTAGAGCGGCTGGTCCGCGACCATCAGAACCGCAAGCTCATCGAAGACACCGTGCTCGCCTGCCGCGAGCTGCGCCCGCGCGAAGCTCTCGAACGTGTGCGCCAGGCGCAGGCGCAGGTTCCCGGCGACGAGCGCCTTATGTCGCTCGAAGCCCTTCTCAGCGAACGCCTTCGGCAGCAGACCGTAGATGAGCGCCGCGGCGACTACCTCGCCCGCGCCCAGGAGTTCATGGGCAAACAGCAGTACGCCGACGCCGTGCGTGCGCTCGAGTTCTGCGAGGCGGAGGGCATCGCCTCATCCGAGATCCTGGCTCTGCTCGATTTTGCCCGCGGCGAAGCGCGTGACCACGAGAGGGTCACCAAGCTCCGCAACGATATGAGCCATGCTCAGTCGCTCATCGACCAGGCCATGTTCGACTCCGCCATCACGTTCCTCGATGATTGCCTGCGCCAGAATGAGGACCAGGCGCTGCGCATGCTGCTCGACCAGGCAACAGCCGGCCGCGAAGCCCAGGGTAAACATATTTCCTCGGCATTGGCCGCGGCGGCGAACCTGATCCAGTCTGGCAAGCTCGACGAGGCGCTCCAGTTGCTCCGGATGCAGCCGCAGGGCATTCAGGCATCGGTTCGTGTGCAGTCCACTCTCGCAGCCGTTGAAGAGGAACGGCAGCAGGCCGTCTTCCGCACGCTGGGCAGAGCATACGCGGCGTTGCCGGTCGACCTTTCCGCTTCCGACGCCCTGCTCCGCCAGGCCGAAAATGCTGTCTCGGACCCCGCGCTTCTGGGTGCAATTTCCGAGACGTTCAGATCGAGGCAGCAATCGTTCGCCGACCTTGCTGTGGCTGAGGCGGCACAGAATTCGCGTCAGTTGGCGCGAGAGAAGAATCGCGACGGAGCCGAGAAGGCGCTGATGACAGTTTCCGCGGTGCTCGCCTTCGCCAGCGCGGGCGCACGCGAGGAATGGGAAAGCACACGCAAGAAGATCTACGCGACCGGACCTTTCAAGCGGTCGCGCAATTGAGCTTGCTTTCGAGCCCTGTGCATTATTCAAAGTGAGCCGGGATGCAGGGTGGGGCGTCGTAAATTTCGGCCGGAAGGAATCCTATGGAGATCGAGATCGAGGTTATTGGCAAACCCAATCGGTGGGTTGTCAATCAATCGCCCATTCGCATCGGGCGCGGATCGTCGTGCGAGATTGCATTGCCTGCCCGGCAATTCCCAACCGTCGGCGTAGTCCACGCTCAGTTGGAAGTCGTCAACGGTGCGTTGCGCGTCGGCGCGCATGACCCCGGCAATGGAGAGTTGTATCTCAATGATCAGCCCGTGGACTCAGGCGCCTACATCCTGTCGGGCGATGTGCTCCGCCTCGGGCAGCAGGGACCGCTGCTCCGCGTATCTTTTGCTGAACTTGCGGTCCCGCGCGTCAGCCATGACCCCACGCGAGTGATGCAGGTCGGCGAAGTGTCCGCACGCGAAATCGGGCGCGAGTCCACGCGGGTCATGCTGTCCGGTGATCTCTCGGGCCGCCAGCCGACGCAGGTCATGAATGTTCCCGCTCCTCCCTCAGAACCGGCCCAGCGCCAGGCCCCTCCTCTGTCATCGCGCGCACCTCAATCGAGCGGCTTCGGCGATGGGCGCGGCCAGATTCCTCCCCGGCCCGTCACCACTCCCGTTCCGTCTCCGGTTATGACGCCGGTTGCACGCGCCGCCTCATCCGTTCCGGCGACAGTGGATACGCGAGGGCTTGAGAAGAGCCTGCGGATGATGCAGATCCTGCAGGGCGTCAGCCTCGTGGTCATCGTGGTCCTGGCGGTCCTGTTAATTCGCCTCGAAAGCCAGGTCTCGGCCAACCAGGACGCTCTCCACTCACTTCAGGCGCAGAACGCAAACGCCGTCAGCCAGTTCACTCCTGCGCTCGATGCTCGCCTCACGCTCATGGGCCAGCGGATGGACGCCCTTGACGGCACCCTGAAGGCTGACGAAGAACGTATGGAGCGCGGCATGGACGCGAAGATGAAAGCCGCGCAGGACGAGCTCTTTGCCAATCTCGATTCGCGGATGAGGTCGACAGAAGACCACATGGTGAACCGCATGAACACCGAGCTTCCGCCGCTGCTGGACAAATACGTGAACGCCAAGATGGCGCAATTCAAGCAGTAATGAACGCGTGCCCGCGGGACCAGCCATCGAGCACACTGCTCTCCGGCGGCTCCCGCACTACGTAAAGGAGGTGCTGCTTGAAGTCCGGATTGCGGTTTACTGCGACGATCGTCCTGTTTGCGGTATCGGCTTACGCCGGTGCGCAGGCAGACTCAGCCGGAACCAGCGTCACCACCAGCGTCGGCAACATCCAGGTCAGGAACGTCAGCATCTCCGGCATCTCTGTCTCGAAGGTCGAGGTGGACGTAAGCCTCATCCTCATACCTTCGCAGTCGGCCACGCTGAAGAACATCCAGGTCTGTTCGCTGCACCTCAATGGGCTGCCCGTGTTTGCGGCGCCCGTGAACCAGGAGATTGCGCTGCACAAGGGCGAATCCGTGGCGCTGCCGCCGGTCTCAATCACTCTTTACTTTCGCGACCTGAACACGGCGCGCCCGCTGCGGGAGATGATCGAGAAACAGAACGTTCACGTGCAGGGCGAGATGGTGGCCGGCGTCGAAGTGAACTTTCTGGGCAAGCTAGCGCTCCACTCGCAGCATCCCCGCGTGGTGGTTCCGATCGGGCAGGATGTGCCGGTCGAAGTGGGCGGAACTTCGCTCGAGCGCAACCTGCTGCTCGGGGTTCTGTCGGCGATCGACACCGAGATGGAAAGCAACGGTACGGCGGCAAAGCTGATCGAAGGGGTGCGGCCGGCATGGATTCGCGACGCTGAGAATCAGGCTCAGCCCAATCTCGTAGTGGTCGAATCCAGCTACGAACTCAGCCAGGCGTCCACGCCCTCCCGAGTCAATGCGGAGGCGCTCGGATTCAGGCTCTCATCGGGCAAGATCGCGACTTCGGCCGAGATGCTCAACCCATGGAAGTACGATGTTGAACTCCAAACTGCTCTTTCAAGCGGAGCGGTCAAGCTGGTGAAAAAGAGCGAAGAAGTGACCGTTCGCTCGCTCGCTGGCAGCGCTCCGGCGTTGTCGCTGGGCGCCGCTGATTTTTCCACCGATTCCCGCGGGAACGCCGCGCCGGACAAGATGACGGCTGTTGGCAAGAGCCGCGAGCAGGTTCAAGTGCTGCGACGTGCCTCTCCTTATTCGATGGCAGTGCTCACACCCCGCGGAGTGGCGGCCGGCGCCGGCCTTGCGGCAGCTTCTGAAGCAGTGGCGGCCCAGGATAGCTGGGACAAGGTCATCGTCTTCCGCTTGCGGGCGGCCTCCGCAACGGGAGAGCGCATCGTCGAGCCCTTGCAGATCACTGCGAAGCGCGATGGGAACTCTATAAAGCTCTCGCAGCCGGTTGATGAATCTGTTTTTGGGTCACCTATACTGACGCCTGACGGGGTGATTGGCATCGTGCAGGACGAGCAGACCGGCGCCTTCCTGCCGGCAGACCTGGGCGGGCCCGAGCCGCCGAAAAGCTGAGCACAGCGGCAGTGCTAGCGGTGCCCGGGCTTCAGTTCAAGCGACTCGACCGTGCCTGTGGCCTGTGCTAGGTCCAGGTGCTGACGACCACTTGCAACGCGCAGCTCCGCGCACGCGCGCAGCGCAAGGTGAATTTGCGATTGGAGTGTCCGGCCACAATCTGAGCGACAGTCCGACGTTCTGCACCGCAGTGTGTGCCCCCTGATAAGGTCCGCTCGGCGTGCCATTCGGCACTCGAGGAAGTGGGGCTTGGCGACCGCGAAGATTATTACCCTCGGCAGCTTCCGGGCGGGCAAAAGCAGCGCGTCGCGATTGCGCGTGCGCTGGTGCGGAAGCCGAAGATTATTCTTGCCGACGAGCCGACGGCTTCGCTCGACCGGATATCGGGCCGCGAAGTGGTGGAGCTGATGCAGGTGCTGGTGCGGAGGCAGAACTGCGCGATTCTGCTGGTAACGCACGACTATCGCATCCTGGATATCGCCGATCGCATCCTGACGCTTGAAGAGGGGCGCGTATCGAGTTTCGAGTCGACGGTTGAGGGCAGCTCGAGCCGCTTTCTTACAACAATTTTTCAATTGCAGCGCAGCGGCGACCTTGTGAGATATGTCGGCGGGCTGGCAAACGATAAATTTCGCGATCTTGTACAGCAGGTCGGCCAGGACCTGCAGTGGATTCTCGAGACGATCGAGTTGGGAAGCCGGGAGACGCTGCAGTCGCTGGTCTTCGAGATCCTCGAGGCGGTTGCATACAAGCTGAAAGAGTTTCCGCGGGCCGGGAAGGCTTCGCTGTTCATTGTGAATCCTGAGAGCAGCGAACTCTATGCGCGGTTTGCACGAACGGCGGATGGCGAAGGTGGTCGGGGAATTCTGCGACTGCTCGAGGGAGGCGCAGAATCGTATCTTGACTTCGCAATGCGGCACGAACAGGACTACGGCGAGGGCCGGCTGCTGTGCATGCCCGTGCTCGACCGGAAGAAGAATTTGATGGCGATTCTGAAGATGATAAAGGACCCGGAGGATCCCTCATTCTCGGAAGCGGACGAGAAGTATTTTTCAGAGTATGCCGAGGCGCTCGGATTGATTCTCGAGACATCGCTCGAGATTGCGCACCAGAATCGAGGACAGGCGCGGACTGATTGACGAGCCCCGGCCAACCTGCGTGTTGGAGGCGATGGCTTCCAACACGCTTTCCATCCATTGCTACCGCTGCGGCGGTCGAGCCGCGCTCTGCTGTGTCTGACTTCCCTGCCCTGGCGGCGAAGCGTCGCCCGTCTGTCCCGGCGTGCTCTCCTGGATTCCGATCGACTGGCCCGAAACCACAAGCTGCACGCGCCGGTTCTGCGCCCGCCCTGATGCCGTCGCGTTATCCGCTACAGGATCCGACTTCCCGTATCCCTGCGCCGTCACGTTCGAATCGGGCACGCTCTGCGCCACCAGGTAATCGCGCACCGCATCCGCCCGCTGATCGCTCAGCTTCATGTTGTACTCGTCCGACCCGACGCTGTCGGTGTACCCCTCCACCTGCACCTTCAGGTCGGGATACGCCACCAGAATGCCCGACACCTTTGCCAGCTTCTCGCGCGCCTCCGACTTAAGCATGTACTTGTTGAAGTCGAACAGCACGTCGGGCATGTTCACGATCAGTCCGCGCGCCGTCTCGCGTGTCTGCAACACCTGGTTCAACTGTTCGCGCAGCCGCTCGCGCATCTGCTGCGTCTGCTGCTGGGCGGCCTGGGCCTGGGCATTCGCCTGCGCGGCCTGCGCCTCGGCCTGCTCGCGGGCTGCGCGCGCTGCTTCTTCATTAGCCTTTGCCTGCGCCGCCGCGGCTTCAGCCTGCGCGCGCTGCGCGGCCTCTTGCTGCTGCTGTGCCTGCGCGTCGCGCGCCTGGCGCTCGGCATCGTCACGCGCCTTTGCCTGCGCGGCTTCGTCTTCGGCCTTGATCTTGCGAATCGTGATGATGCGCGCGTCCTCGGCGGCCTGCACAGCCTCGCGCGCATACGTAATCACCTGCTTGCGATCCCCCTTGTGCACGTCGGACTGTTCCGCGTTCTCGAGCGCGGTCTTGGCCGTGGTGAGCGAATCGGGCGCATATTTATCCGCTCCTCCAGATTCGGCAATCTGCACCGCGTTCTCGGCTTCGTAGATTTCGAGCGGCGAGCGGCCATTACGGCCGATCGGCTTCAGCACGCTCTTCCGCCCCGCGGTCTGTGCATAAGCGCCACGCGGCAAAAGCGAGTAGTGCGCGTTAACGGTCTCGATCACGCCGGTGGTGCGATTCTCCACCGTGTTCTGCATTACAACGAGATCGCTCGGCATCACCACCGCATAATATGGCTCCGCCGTGACGATTAACCCGAAGGCTTGCAAGTTCGCCGTCACCTGCATCTTCACTTTGCCGTGATCTCCCGTCGGCAGGACTTCACCCAGGTTCACGGGACGGCCCTCGGGAGTGATCGCCCAGAGGACGTAGGTCAGATACTCAGCGCCAAACCCGTTCGCGGGGCTCAGCCCTTCGACGTCAAGGTCAATCGACGTGCGGCCGCCATTCGCCTCCACCTTCGCCGTCCCATGCGCATTCGGCAGAAGCTGCGTCCCCTGGAAGCCGATGTGTGTCGCACCGCTGCGATGGAAGTAGTTGATGGCAGGAATGTCCCGGCCCACTACCTCAATCCGGTAGAGTGGCTCGCCGCCGTTGATCTGCGCCACCGGCTGCTGCGGCTGATCCTGGGGTTCAGTTGGGTTCGGCTCCTGCGCGGAAATCATCGCGCACGCTGCAAATGCGAGGAGAGCCAAGGAATATCTGAATCTTGCAGTCATCATCTTCATTCCCTCTCGATAGCTGGTCCTTGAACCAATGCAGGAGCACGCATCCCCTGTAACAGGGCATGTCTGCTCATGGAAGATAGATGCAGAGCTGCAGTGACTCAGTTGGTTTTGGGTGAGATATGGAATCGCCGTTTCGGCGTTCCTTCCCCTTCAGAGCCAGAGAGCGATGTGGGAGGGGCAGGTGTCCGCGGCGCGCTCGACGAGTGTCTCAGCGAGCTGGAAGCCGTTGCGAGCGAAATAGAAAGCGGCGCCGTGGACGCGCTCCTGGAGCTGGCTTCCGGGGAACAGCGCGTTATGAACGGCCTGTGCGTGGCGGGCGAGCGAGGATTCCTTTTGCAACTGGAAGTCGGCGGCGAGCCGGCGCAGGCGGTTCATCTGGTAACGCATTTTTTCGGCGGCGGTGTCGCCGGAGCGGCCGAGGCCAGCGTCCATGGAGTGCATCCAGTCGAGGAGCGCGGTGAGCTCTTCATCGAATGCGTTGCCGGCGGCGGCCAGGCGGCGCTTGCCGTCGATGGGAAGTGCTCGGGCGGCGAGGAGTTGGGCGAGCGAATCCTGGGTTTCGGCGAAGACGCGGTCAAGTGTCAGCTCGTGGCGGCGGAGGAGCTCGGCGATGTCAGGCTCGATGAGTGTGGCGGAGAAACGCGGCTGGATGGGCGTCATGCGACCGAGGATGCTTTCGAACAGGACGGCGGACTGAGCGAAGTAGGCGATTTCAGCGGGGCCGCCAATGGTGAGCGTGGTGCCGAGAAGGAAATCCTGAAACACGGGTCGGAGTAAGGCGGAAGGCGAAATGCGCTCGGGCTCGGATTCCAAAATGCCAAGGAGGTCAGAGGCCGAACATCGCTCGCGGCCGGCTTGCCATAGGCCGCCGGGTTCCTCGGCGCTGGGCGGGATGCGTTTGAGGGCGACGCGGGCGCCTGATTCGCGATCGATGAGGAAGAGGAGGCTCGACTGCTCGGCGACCTGCGCGTGATAGCCGGCGGCGACGAGCTCGCGGCCGCGCTCGACGAGTGCTTCGTTGAGCTCGTCGGCTTGCTCGACGGCTGCGCGAAGGACTGGAGCGCCGAGGCGATGGACTTCGCGATCGGAGGCGTCAAAGATGAGCAGGCCCTGTGCAGCGAAGACCTTCGAGTAAAAGTCAGCGAAGGCCTGGGCGAACGTGCGGCCGGGTTGGTAGGCCGCGTTGAGGGCTTCAATCGCGTCCGACCAGCCGAGGATCTCTCCGGCCTGCTCGAGGAGCGGCTGAATTGTCTCGTCGAGAAGGATGCCGCCCACGGGGACCGCGGAATCAGGTGCCGGCTCGTAGATCAGCTTGCGTAGTTCGCGGCGAAACGGGAACGTGACGTTGTTGATCTCGGCGAAGTCGTGGTCTTCGCCGGCGAGCCAGAATATGGCTGCGTGCTGCCGGCCCGCGGCGGTGGCCTGTCGAGCGCGAGCGATGGCGGTAGCGGCTTTGAAGGGCGTGTAGAGCGGTCCACCGAGGAGACCGACCTGCTGGCCGGTGAGGATGGTTCCGGCGCCGTCGCGGAGGGCCTGTATGGAAGCCGCTGCCGAGGGCGATGAATTCTGCCGCGCGAGGATTTCTACGATTTCGGACCAATGAGCGGGATTGGCAGGTCGATTCTGCCAGGGCGCTTCGGACGAGACGTTGCCATAGAAGCGAAGCGCGGAGGGGTCGCCGGCGCAGTAATCGGTGAAGAGGCGGCTCAAACCCGGAGCAACGGTGATGGGATGACAGTCTACGGTCGGCAACGGCTTCACTTTCGGTTTGCGACGGTTGTGAGTGATGATTTGTACTGCTGCGAAACGGCTCCAGTTAAGGATGACATGGCGGGCGTCGGGGATGCAGAAAGGCGGAACGCGGGCACAATTGGACATACGGACAAAGTGAGCAAGGGACCAGGAGGGGAAATGCTCTGAGCGCGGGCCCGGACCTTATACTCGACTTGAATTGGCGCAGAGGAGAGATGGTTCGCGATGGCGATGAAGAAGATGCAGGACAAAAGCGCGAATAGTGCGGCGAAGGCGAAGTCCGCGAAAAAGACGAAGCTGAAAAGGCCTGCCGCTGGGCCGGATGCAGAGCGGGCGAAGGTCCTTAGCTCGGAAGTGGCGTACCAGGGAAGGCTTTTCAGGGTGACGAAGGACCGGATCGTTGAGCCGAGCGGAAAGGAAAGCTCAAGGGACATCGTGCGGCACAACGGAAGCGCGGTGATCCTCGCAGTGGACGCGGGCAAGACGAAAAAGGACCCCTGGATCGTGATGGAACGGCAGTATCGGCATGCGGCCGGGCGAATGCTGTGGGAGCTCCCGGCGGGAACGCTCGATCCAGGCGAGGACCCCCTGGCCGGTGCCAAGAGGGAACTCGAAGAAGAGACGGGATACCGCGCGAAGAAATGGAGGCCCCTGGTGGAGTACTTCGCCAGCCCCGGATTTCTGGCTGAATCGATGAAGGTGTTTCTCGCCGAAGGCTTGGTGGCGGGTGAGGCGAAGCCCGAGGATGATGAAGACATCGAGATTCGGCTGGTGAAACTATCAGATGTTCTCAAGCTGATCGAGAGGGGCGGCATCATGGATGGAAAGACGCTGACGAGCGTGCTCTTGTACGCGCGTCAGATCAGAGCATGAACGCGGCATAAAGAAATTGACCAACCAAATTGCGATATTCAGTTAGAGCGACTCTAAGGAAAAGATGACTGCTGCCGCGTGCCTCGATGATTCGCAATGGTTTATGACTTGCCCGGTAGAGTTTGTGTCCCACGTTATGAACAGCGAGTTGCAATTTCCAATCAACCTTTGACCCTCAATTCCCGTCTTAGTGTTTTAAGAGTGGTTTCCCTGCCGACTTTCGGCCTTACTGACATCCTTTAATGCGGCTTTTTCCAGGCGAAAGTTTGAGGAAGAGCTACTTATCGGTTGAGCATGGGTCTAAAGCTACAGGAACTGCTCAAGCGGCGCGGGCGATTCCCCTCATGAACGTTTCGCCTGGCTGCGCACTCCTCAAATGCAAGGAAGGCGGGGGCCTGTGGCTCAGTACAAAGGTAAGGTTAAGTGGTTCAACAACGCCAAGGGCTACGGATTCATCGGACGTGAAGACGGACCGGATGTTTTCGTCCACTACTCTGCGATTCAGCTGGACGGTTACAAAACCCTGAAAGAGGGCGATGATGTGGAGTTCGACATCGTCCAGGGCCAGAAGGGACCTCAGGCCGATGCAGTTATCCGGCTGAGGGATAGTGCCGCCCATAACAACGCAGCCTGAGACCTCGAAATAGCTCGAAGGCAGGCTGCAGCGGTGATCGGCTGATTGGGTCGCGGAGTGAGTGACACCGCCTCAAGGTGGCACACCATGAGTGTGCGTATCGCGCGGCGTTGTACACAGCCACAAGTTGGGTTCAACGTCCGGCTACGGTAAGTCGAAGACGCCCGGCGAAATATGAGTGTGCCCGGCGCGAAAAGTCCTTCCCTGAACGTCCCCTCATACTCCAATTCCCTTCCGGTAGTTCGCTTTCAACCGGCTCCTCCATTTACGTACTGAGCGCGTTGCCAGATACTGGGGGCGGAGCGGGGCACGCATGGATAACCTGACCATGGCGCGTCTGCTGGAGCAGACCGCAGACTTAATGGAGATCGACGGGGCCGATAGCTTTCGCATCCGGAGCTATCGCAATGCGGCCGAAGCCATCACGCAGACCACCGCCGACCTGGCTGTCCTAAGCAGTGACACGGCGAAGCTGCTGGAGATTCCGGGAATCGGCAAGAGTATGGCCGCCAACGTGAAGGCGATGGCCTCGACCGGTACGCTGCCTCTGCGCGACGAATTGCTTGCGAAGTACGGCGCGAGCATCCTTGAGCTGATGAAGCTGCCGGGGATGGGTGCAAAGACCATCGCGCTGTTCTGGAGCGCGGCGCAGATCAATTCGATCGACGCGCTTGCGGCGGCCATCGAGGGCGGCAAGCTGGAAGAGCTGCCGCGCATGGGTAAGAAGCAGATCGAGAAGATCAAGAAAGGCATCGACGACTACCGGCGCAGCGCGGGGAGATTCCGCATCGACCAGGCGGAAGAGGCGGCGCAGCGGCTGACGGCATATTTAATGGCCTTCGCCGGGGTTGAGCGGGTCACTCCGGCCGGTTCGCTGCGGCGCGGGCGCGAGACGGCCGGCGATCTGGATTTGCTCGTCACCGGCCCGGCGTGCGCCCCTGACAAGACGGGCGCGGCGGTGGAGTACGTCGCGGCATACACGGGGATCGCGGACCTCATCGTGAAGGGCGAGAACAAGGTGAGCTTTCATCTTGAAAACGGCATGCAGGTGGACGTGCGGCTCTTGCCGTCGGAGAGCTTCGGGGCGGCCCTGCAGTATTTCACCGGATCGAAGGCGCACAACGTAAACCTGCGCCAGCGGGCGCTGAAGATGGGCTACACGCTGAGCGAGTGGTCGCTGGCGCGGCTCGACGACGAGTCGGTGGTGGCGGCGGCGACGGAGAACGAGATCTACGCTGCGCTGGGGATGGACTGGATTCCGCCGGAGATGAGGGAGAACCTGGGCGAGATCGATGCGGCGGCAAATCACGTTCTGCCGCAACTGATCGAGGAGCGGGACCTCAAGGGCGACATCCACATGCACACCCACGCGACGGACGGGCACAATTCGATCCGCGAAATGGCGGAGGCGGCGATTGCGTGCGGATATGAGTACATCGCCATCACAGATCACTCAAAGGCGCTGGCGATGACCAATGGCCTCGATGAAAAGCGCGCCCTCGAGCATATCCAACGAATCCGCGAGGTGGACCGCGAGATGGAGGGGCGCATCCGCATCTTCACGGGCATCGAGGTAGACATCCTGGCGGACGGCGCGCTGGACCTGGACGACGAAGTGTTGGCGCAGATGGAGGTGGTGATTGCGAGCGTGCACTCGCGCTTCGACCAAAGCAGGGAAGAAACCACGGCGCGAGTGATCCGGGCCATCGAGAATCCCCACGTGCGCATCCTTGGCCACCCAACCGGCAGGCTTATCCTGCGGCGCGAGCCCTTTGCGCTCGACATGGCGGCAGTGTTGAGGCGCGCCAGCGAACTGGGGGTGGCCGTGGAGCACAACGCCGCTCCGGAACGGCTGGATTTGTGCGACCGCGACCTGCGAATGGCGAAGGAACTTGGCTGCAAGATCACCATCGCCACCGACGCGCACGACACGCGAACGCTGGGCGAGATGAGCTTCGGCATCCGGCAGCTGCGGCGGGCGTGGCTGGGGCCGCAGGATGTGCTGAATACCCGCGGGGCGGAGGAGTTTCTGGCAGGACTGAAGCGCACAGTGGTCAGCGGCCAGTGATCAGTGGTCAGATGGTGATCCGAGGCCTTGCGGGACAGTCTCGGTTGTGTCCTAATCACGGCGGCAACCGGGACGAACGCTCGATAATCTCAAAGGCGATGAGATTGCGTGGGCCTGGTCGATCGGTCTTGATGCTGACGGCGAGTGTGGCCGTATTGGCCGCGGGATTGTCACGCTTCGCAAGGCCTGTTCTGGCTCAGGAGGTGGATGGTGCCGAGCTGATCCGGCGGATCGACGCGACGAACCAGACCCGGTACGAGCACGTGCAGGAATTCACGGACAAGGAACATTACGCAGTCTTTCGCGGCGCGGACAAAACCAAGCCATCTGCTGAAATGACGGTGCAGACGACGTATCGCAAGGGCGTGGGCAAAGATTACAACATACTTTCACGGTCGGGTTCGGGGTTGATCCAGAAGTTTGGACTGCAGCCGCTCTTGGACAACGAGAAAGAGATCAACGATCCGACGAAGGTGCAGAACTCGTGGATCATTTCGGCGAATTACGAGATGCGCGCGCAGCCGGACAGAAGGCAGCAGGTGGACGGGCGCGACTGCGTGGCTGTCGAAATCAAGCCGAAGCGCAAGGCTCCGAACATGATTGATGGAACGCTTTGGGTGGATCCGGCGAACGGCGCGATTTGCGAAGTGGAAGGCATCGCATCGCAGAAGCCGTCTGCGTTTGCCGGGACGACGCACATGATGCGCCGATACCGGTTGATCGATGGATACGCTATGGCGACGCACGCGCGGGCTGAGTCGGGCGGCATGTTCGGGCACACCGTGGTGACGATCGACTACTCGGATTACCGTCTTCGGGTTCTCCCCTAGAGGAAGGCTCTTGCGGCCTGCGCGCGTTCGGCTCCGAAACCGCTCCCAAAGGGTGATTAAGCACGTGAGTTTCCACCCGAAGAGTTCCAGTTTGTGGGACAAGCCAGGGACGCAGTTAAGATAAACCCTTTATTTTCAACATCCTGCTATCTGGCGGTTCCCGCGACGCTCACGAAAAAATATTTAAGGGGTGGGGGGGTGTTTTTCTGCTGTTTTTGCCTTATTTCCGGTGCTTTTTTGGCCCATCGCGGGGCCTTGACAGGCGGGCATCCCAACTTGCGGCCTTAATTGGGAACTCGACATACAGTGTCCAGCTTTGGATGGGTGCAGTTCGCAGTTCACATTTTACAGTTCACAGTTCGAGTTCGCAATTTGGAATTCGGAGTTCTGAGAGCAGCTCTGCGGTTGGTTCTTCCCAGCGAAATTCGTTGTGACACGTGCGCCAAGTAGCTAAACGGCAGCCTCCTCGGGAGGCGGCTCCGCGGCGGTTTTCCCATGATGTGATAAGAAAATCGTTCTTTGCTTTTTCTTCGTGGTAGAAATCTACTACGTGTGTGGTATTCAATCGGGGTCTGGATTGGCGGGGAAAAACGGGGCCCGGAAATTGGATGGCGCGAAAAAGGCGTGGCCAAGCCGGGCGCGGGCAGCAGATTCTCCAAGGCGATTGCTTCGTGGGCGATTGGCTTCATCCCCGGTCCCCAAATGCGAGGGACCCTTCGACCGGCTCAGGGCAGGCTCGGGGGCACCCTCTGGGGGCACCTTCAGTTGAAGGTGCCTTTCTCCGGAGCGGGTCGCGGGCTGCCTTTCATTTGTGACGGTTTTGCGGGGTATGATGCTGGCATGTTTCTTCGCATGCGAGCCGCTTCGCTCGCGATCCTGTTCACAGCCCTGGCTGCGCCGGCTGGAGCGGCGCAAGCGCCGAACGCTCCCCCTTCTGCGGCAGCGGCACAGGAAGCGCCTATGCAGTGGCGATCCGGCCTGAGCGAAATCAACGAAAACTGGCTTCAGCACGAAGGCGACAACCTCGCCTGGGCGCAACCGGCGGTGGATGAGTCCGGTTGGAAGGCAGTGGATGACGTCGAGGACATGGGCCCCGCGCAGACAGGCTGGCGCTGGTATCGCAAGCACCTGAATGTGGGACCTGACCATTCGACGGTGCGGCTGCTGGTTTCAGCAGGCGATGGAACCTACGAACTCTATGTGAACGGGAGACGCGTGGAGGGCGCCGCGATCCTGTCTTCGCTGAGGGCGACCCGTCCAAAGGAGCGGGTGTTCGAGCTCGAAAACGACCAGGGCGAATTCGACATCGCATTCAGAACATTCATCACGCCGGCGTATTCCGAGCATCGGCTGCCCCTGTTCCTGTACATCACGATGGGCGGGCCAACGGCAATCCGGTACGAGCACCAGGCGCTGGAAAGAGAACGGCTTTACGAGATGGTCCCATCGGCAGCCATCAACCTGCTGGTGACGCTGGGAGGCCTTTGGACGCTGGCGTTGTTTTTCAGCCAACGGGGGCGCGAATACCTGTTTCTTGGGCTCTACCTTGCGCTGTACGGGCTCAGCAACGGCTTCTGGATCGCGCAGCGAACGGGAGTTTTGCCGATCTCGGTGAATGCACTCTTCGCCGATCCGCTGGTGTTTCTATTCACCATCGCGCAGATCGAGTTCACTTTCAGCTTTACCCGGCGAAAGGTGTATCGCTGGTTGCGCGTCTATGAGGTCTTGCTCCTTCTTCCGCTGCTGCTCGTGGTCCCCTGCTGGACAGGACATTTCTACCCCGACGCGTACATCCTGATCGAGGCCGCGATCGTGGCTCCGGTGGCGATCATGCTGCCGGTGTTTTTGCTGGCATGGTATCTCAGGGGCAACCGCGAGGCTGGTCTGCTGATCCTGCCAAGCCTCTTGCCCTCGGCGGTCGCCTCGCTCTACAACCTGGGGACATTTTCCATCTACCTCGGCTGGGGCAACCTGGGCTTTCTGGACAATTCGATCTACCTGGGTCCCATCCCACTGAATCCGTCGGACCTGGCGGGACTGCTGTTCCTGTTCGCGATCGGGGTGGTTATGGCTTACCGCTTCACGCGGGTGAGCCGGGAGCAGGCACGGGCGGCGGCGGAACTGGAGGCGGCGCGAGAGATTCAACAGCGGCTGGTGCCCGCCGTGCTGCCGGCGGTGCCAGGATATGCGATAGAGGCTGCGTACCTGCCGGCGCAGGAGGTGGGCGGCGACTTCTACCAGGTGCTTCCGCAGCCGGACGGCGCAGTGCTGGTGCTGGTGGGTGATGTAAGCGGCAAAGGGCTGAAGGCGGCGATGACGGGAGCGTTGACCATCGGCGCCGTGCGCACGTTGAGTGCGGAAGGATTGGAGCCGGCGAAACTGCTCGCGCGCCTGAACCAGCAGCTGACGCAGGCTCAGGAGGGTGGATTCGTAACCTGCCTGTGCGCGCGGATCGAGGCGGAGGGGCGCGTGACCCTGGCCAATGCAGGCCATCTGGCTCCGTACCGGAACCGCGAGGAGATCGCGATCGAGCCCGGCCTGCCGCTCGGCATCGCGCCGGATGCCGAATACCTGGAGACGACCGTGCAGCTCGGCCCGGCCGAGACCCTGATGTTTCTTTCGGACGGTGTGGTGGAAGCCCGCGATGCGAGCGGAGAGCTGTTCGGCTTCGACCGCACACGATCGGCAAGCTCCGGCACAGCGCAAAGCATTGCCGAGACCGCGCAGCGATTCGGTCAGGAAGACGACATTACGGTGCTGTCGTTAACGCTGGAACCCTCCCATGTTCTGTCGGCGTGAGGCGGCGCGCAGGTTGCTTTAGCGCTGGAAATACGGTATTTCGGCTTGAAACAACACCGCGGGAGGAGCAGGGCATCCCATCGAGTGCCGGGAAACGGTGTGTGTTCGTACCGGCAGTGGAAATGGGACAGGAGGAACTCGATGAAGGACAGCTCTGGAAACATGGGAAGCACCGGCTCCGAACAACGCAAGGATCAACAGTCGGGAAGCAATACACAGATGAACGACGCCTCGAAGAGCTCTCAGAAGGGCACGGGAACCGGCAGCTCGTCGGGACACGAAACAGGGCGTCCGGACGACCAGCGCCGGGACTCTGGCAGCGGCGGACAACAGTGGCAATCAGGCGGCAGCGGCCAGCACGGGCAGCAGTCGGGCAGCGGGCAACACTCGCAGTCCGGAAGTGGCAGCGGCCAGCACACAAACGCGGGCAACACCGGCTTCAGCGGCGGGCAGACCTCTCCGCAGACGCATGACCAGGGGAACCGCGACCAGGCAAACCAAGGCCAGGGGAACCGGGACCAGGCGAAACGCTGATGTTTCGCGGGAAGATTGAGCACCAGAGGATACCGCCCGCAGTTGGCATGCGAGAGAGAGCTTCTCGATAAGAGCGATTCCTTACAAATAAATACAAAACATAAAAGAGGGACCCACGCCAAGGACTCGAGGCGTGGGTCTCGTGCGTTTGGCGATTGGGCAAAATCGGGGAAACCTGCCTGTGCGGCAGGCGGAATGGTGCGAACCCAACCAAAACGGGGCTATGATGATTGCGTTATGAGCCTTTTGCAGCAGGACCCCTCCGGCCTCGACGACTCCGCCCGCGGCGAAGAATTAACCAAGGGCACAAGCCATATTGTGCTGGCCACAGTGATTGCGGCCGTTGCGGTAACGGTTGCGGTCGCGATTTATATCCTGGCGGAGCAGAAGCCGCCGGCGGCCACCGGCGAGGTGACGCGCGTCGTGGCGCACATGATGCACCGGGAAACGACGGGGCTCGACGCAAGCGGCGCGCCGATGCCCAAGGAGGAGTTCGACCAGGTGCTCCTGTTCTCGCACGTGAAGCTGCACAACCAGAGCAAGGATCCTCTGTTTCTTCACCAGGTAATGGCCAACGTTACGCTCGACGACGGAATCCACTCAAGCTATGCCGCGACGCCTGTCGATTACGAGCGCCTGTTCAAGGCGTATCCCGAACTCGCAGCTCTCCACGGGGCGTCCATTCCTGTGGAGACCACGATCGAAAGCGGTCAGACGCTGGAGGGCGATTTCGTCACCGCGTTCCGGATGACGAAGCAGCAGTTCGAAGCGCGCAAGGGGATGGACTACACAGTCGCTTTCCGGTACCGGCCGGAGCTGAAGATCGACTCCCCTACCGTCACCGAACAATAGAAGCTACGGACACACCAGGGCATGCGCAAATGGCTTCTTCCGAGGGAAGAAGCCATTTGAAGTTAATGGCGCGCGGGAACGGATCTATTGCCCGACGGGCGGCGGCACGGGGGCGCTCTTCGGCGTGGAGAGATAGCCGGTGACCTGGTTCTTGCTGTTGATGGCATTTACCACGATCTCGTAAAGCGCCGGATCCTTGCCGCTGTAGAACTGCAGCGGCTCGTCCACATTCCGGTCCTTCTTCTCGACGGACCGGTCGTCCGAGACGACGACCAGGGTGAACCTGCTGTGCTTTGGATCGGCCTTTTTGAGCTCCAGGCTGATGGTTCCCACCGGCTTGCGCTGGTTCTTGTCGAGCGTGAACTCGTAGTAGTTGCGGTCGCCCTTGTGCTTGAGCAGCTCGAGCTCGTCGTGGTTTTTGGCGATGAGCCCGCTCTGCTGGCCGAGGTCGCCTTTCATTGACGTCAACTGCGCTACGGCGCCGGCGAGGTCATTCTGGGTCTTGCCCAGATCGGTGCGCACTCCGCCGACGTCGGTCTTCACGGTGGATACGTCGCTGGCCACGGCGTTGACCTGCTGGGCGGTCTGGTTCTGCGCGGTTTCGAGCCGTTTGGCCGCGGCCTCTTCGGCCTTCTCGCGGGCCAGCAACTGCTCGGCGCGGGCATCCATCTGCTTCTGGGTGAGCCCGAGCGACTTGCCCAGCTCATCGGTCGTGACGCGCAGGCGGGCGTCGGTTTCGCGCAGGTCGGCCGCGAGTTGCACGTTGCGCTGCTTGGCTTCGGCAAGCTCGGCCTGTTGAGCCGAAAGTCTCCCGCTCAGGTTCCATGCCCAGATGAGCGAGATGAGCGCGCACAATAACGCAACCCCGATGGCGGCAAGAAGCGCGCCAGAATAGCTCCGGGGGGTAGATTCCAGTTCAGTCATAAGGCTTCTTTTTCTCCGCTGCGGGCGGGTGCCTTCTGCCGCACCGAGCCGCATTTATCTGGGGCGCCCTTCTGTCCCGTTAAGCGCCATCCCAAGGGGTACTCTGCCCAGGAACTCCCCAACCTTTGCGGTAACCGGATTATCAAAGGCCTCCGCCGCATTTTAACTGGGAAACTACAGATTATAGACGGTGGACCGGCGGATTCGCGACGATGGATCGATGCGGATTGTTATTGAAAAGTTGCCGGGTGGGCGCCTTTTCCGTCCCGCGCCCTGACCCGCCAGCAGTGACAACCGGGGAAGCGCTAATTTATAAAGAGATTTGCTCCATTTTCGGGCGCCGGGGCTTTTACGGCGCTTGCTGGAAGTGCCGCAAAGCCACCAAAAACTCATCCTAAGAAGAGCAGGGAGATCCCAGAATTATGTCAACGGCAGTAGCAGGCAAGGGACTTGAAGGCATTGTTGCGGCAAACTCCGGCATTTGCTGGATCGATGGCGAAGCCGGGGTGCTCGCCTATCGCGGCATCGATATCCATGAACTGGCCGAGAATTCGACCTTTGAGGAAACCACCTTCCTGCTGTGGAACGGATCCCTTCCCGGAAACGCAGCGCTCAAGGAATTCCAGCAGCAACTGGCGCTTGCGCGTGTGCTCGATCAGCGCATCATCGACCTGCTCAAGAGCTTTCCCACCTCCGCTACTCCGATGGAGGTGCTGCGCACTGCCGTCTCTGCGCTGAGCTTTTACGACGCCGACGAGAAAGACAACTCCCACGACGCCAACGTTCGCAAAGCCTATAACCTGACTGCGCAGATCGCCATGATCGTGGCCATCTACGACCGCATCCGGAAGGGCAAGGAGATCATCCCCGCGGACCGTTCGCTTTCGCATGCCGCCAACTTCCTGTGGATGCTGAACGGAGAAAAGCCTTCAGAAACTGCGACCCGCACGCTGGACATGGCGCTGGTTCTGCACGCCGATCACGAGCTCAATGCATCGACGTTTGCCGCGCGCGTGATCGCGGCGACGCTGTCGGATATTCATTCGGCGATTACCGGCGCCATCGGCGCCCTCAAGGGACCGCTGCACGGCGGCGCCAATGAAGGCGTGATGCGCCTCTTGCTGACCATCGACAAGGCCGGCTCCGACCCGGTGGATTACGTGAAGAACATGCTTCAGGCCAAGCAGAAGATCATGGGCTTCGGTCACCGCGTCTACAAAACCGAGGACCCGCGCGCCACGCACCTGCGCCGCATGAGCGAGCAACTGGGCAAGGACGCGGGACAGCCCAAGTGGTTTGAGATGTCGCGGGCCATCGAGCTCTATATCAACAGGGAAAAGAAGCTGAACGCGAACGTGGATTTCTATTCGGCCTCGACGTATGCGACTCTGGGCATCGACATCGATCTGTATACGCCGATCTTCGCCATCAGCCGGATCGCAGGCTGGACAGCGCACGTGATCGAGCAGCTCAACGACAACCGGCTGATCCGGCCGCGCGCCGAATACATCGGGCCGGAGTACCCGCAGCACTGGGTGCCCGTTGCTGACCGGCCCTGAGTAGGCTTCAGTCTGAAGCCGCGGGGCCCGCTTCGCGCCTGCCCTTCCACATCAGATACAACCCCCACGCCGCCAACGTGCAGCCGTCGCGCACCGCTCCGTCGACCATCATCTGCTCGAACTCGGCAATCGGCACGCAGCGCACCACGATATCGTGCTCTTCGTCGTCGGGGTCGCGCTCGCGCTGGGTGAGCCCGGTCGCGAGAAACACGTGCTGCTTCTGGCGCGTGAATCCGTAGGCGATCCACAGGCGACCGAGGTAGGTCATTTCGGCCGCGTCGAGACCGGTCTCCTCTCGAAGCTCGCCGCGGGCCAGCTCTTCGGGATTTTCGACCGCCATCTCCCAACCGCCCTGCGGAAGCTCGATTGCGCGTTCCTGGATGGTGTACCGGAACTGCTCGACGAGCCAGATGCGGGGTGGATTCGAAGTCTGGTCGATGGGCAGGATGATGGCCGATTCGTCCTTTTCTACGACACCATAGATCCCTTTCCTGCCGTTCGAGCGCAGGATCTCGTCCTCGCGCAGCCGCATCCACGGGTTGCGGTAGATTTCGCGGCTCGAGAGAGTGGTAATCGATGCCGCATTCGGCACGGCGCCTGATTCGGGTAAGTCTTTGTCGGCCACAGCAAATAGTGTGCCACGGGCAGGTAATGCGCCGGTTAACCGGAAGGGGTTCTCAAGATTGAGTAGTCGATGCGGGACAAGTCCGGGTACTATTTCCAACATAGAGGAAATCCCTACCGTGCAATCTCCATCGATGGATGCAGTTACCCATGGCTCGACGCGTGCGCGTCTCGCTTGTTCTTTACTTCTATTGCTGGCGGCAGGGATGTTTTGCGCGACCCCCTTGCGCGGGCAGGGGCCGAATGCCGGGGGCGAGGGCAGGCCGCTTGCGATACCGCAGATGCACGCAGAAGAAAACCAGATCATCCTCGACCTGGTTGCGCGTGACAGGAAGAACAGGCCGGTAGCGAACCTGAACGCTGCCGATCTTTCGGTCACGGACGGTGACCAGCCTGTGCAGCTATCCGGCCTGCACCTGGTTACGGCGCAGTCAGGCGCGAGCGCGCGGATCGCGATGGTATTTGACTCGATGAGCGCGCCTTCGGCAAAGCTGGCGCGCGACTTTGCTTCAAAGCTGATCGAGAAGGCTCCGCCGCAGAGCGCGTTCGCAGTTCTGGGCGCCGACCGCGGGTTGCGGCTTCTCGAGGACTACTCCTCCGACCGCCTCGCGGAGCGTGCCGCCGTGATGCAGGTTCCGGACGGCATTCCGCATGAGGGCCTTGCAGACGCCGAGAAGACGATCGTCTCCATCACACAGAACGGCACGCTGCCCTCGGGCGCGAACGCCAGCGTGGAAGACCGCGCCAATGCGAAGCTTATGCTCGGCGCGCTTGAAGACTCGCAGCGCATTGTGCAGGAGCGCCATGCTCCGGCCGCGCTGGCCGGATTGCTGGCGCTTGCGCGCGCAGAGCAGAACCTGCCGGGGCGCAAGGTCATCGTGTTCTTCTCAGAAGGCGTGCGCGCGAACAGCGCCACCGATGAGCTGATCCGCGACATTGTCGAAGCGGCGAGCCGCGCGGGAGTGAGTATTTACACGGTCGACACCAAGGGCGTGCCGGCCAAGTCGATCGATGTGCTCACCCTGATGTATCAGCCCGGGCAGCAACTGGCGCCAAGGTACTCAGCGGGTGTCACCGGCATGTGGCAGGGGTCGCTCGAAGGCAACGTCACGGCGTTGGCGGGCGTGCAGAACAATGCCAGAGGATCGAATCCGGTCCAGAGCGATCTTGCTGGATCGAAAGGCAGTGCTCTTGCCTTTCTGGCGACGGGAACGGGTGGGTTTGCGATCAGCACCGGAGACGATTTGAAAAAGCCGCTGGCGCGCCTCAACGCGGACATCGGAAGCTACTACGAGGCCACCTACACTCCGGACCTGAAGGCCTATGACGGCGAGTTCCATCCGCTGGAGATTCGCGCCGTCCGTGCAGGCATTACCGTCCGATCGCGCTCCGGCTACTTTGCCCTGCCGCCCGATGCCGCGGGCTCGCTGGTCGTGCAGCCGTCGGAGGCTCCGCTGCTGAAGCTTCTGAGCGATGCGCAACCACCAACTGAAGTTGTGTTCAATCAGGCCGTCTTTCATCTTGGGGCGGGCTCGGGAAAGGACAGCGACGAAGCGGCCATCGAAGTGCCCATGTCGCATCTGGAATTGCGGCGGGACCAGCAGACGATGCTCTACGGTGCGCGCGCTTCGGTTCTCGCGGAGATCAAGGACGCGCAGGGCGTGGTGGTGCAGCGGTTCCACCAGGATTTTGCGCGCAATGGTGCGCTGGAGTCGATTGACGCCGCACGCAACGGGGCGCTCACGCTACAGCGGCACTTCACCGAAGCGCCGGGAAATTATGTGCTCGAGTCGGTGGTTGTCGATCATGTTTCGGGGAAGGCAGGCGCGAATCGAACGGAGTTCTCGATTCCGGCGCCGCCTGAAGGGCCGTGGCTGAGCGACGTGGTGCTGGTTCGCCACATGCAATCCGCAAACGGCGCGACCGACGCGATGGAGCCGATGGAGTACCAGAAAGCGCGAGTGGTGCCGAGTCTCGATCACACGGTGTCTTCGGGCACGCAGCAGATCTCGTTCCTGGTAAAGATCCGGCGCGATCCTTCAGGACCCGACGGACTGCTGACACTGAATGTAGACCGCGACGGCAAGACGGTGACGCGCTCCGACTCGAAGATTGCCGCCGGAAGTGCAGATGTGGAACTGGCGACGATCCAGTCGGCCGAACTGCCGCCCGGCACCTATCGCGCAGACTTCACACTGGCGCAGGGCGACAAGAAGGCGTCGCGCAATCTCATGTTCACAATTGCCGGCAATCCTGGCGACAAGGCGCAGCTCGATGTGGTTGGCGAGGACACTGCAAGCGTGCCGGTGGATCTGGACGCAGGCACAGGACGATTCATCCCGGCGGCTAAGGCGAATCCGCCGAGCGATAGATTTCGCACGGCGCTGCTCGACGGAGCCCGGGAACGCGCCAACAGCTACCTGGCGTCGCTCGTGAACTTCAGGTGCATCGAGATGACCGACCGCTACGTGGATCACAAGGGCAACGGCAGGGCGCGTCACGACAAGATCGCAGAGCTGCTGACCTACGAGAATCACGAAGAGTCGCGTCAAGTGCTTGAAGTCAACGGTGCTGCGGGCAGCAGTCACCAAGTGGACATGACGGGCGCGCGGCTGGAGGGCGCATTTGGCGGCGTGCTGCAGGTCGTCTTTGACCCGAAGTCCGATGCAAGGTTCGAGTGGCAGCAGCGCGGTTCGCTCGACGGCGCCGCCGTTGAAGTCTTCAACTACCGCGTGGATGGGAAGCACTCGCGCTTCTCTGTCACGCCGCTCCCGGCGCCTTCGCGGCTGGTTCCATTTCACGGGCAGGTATTCATCGATGCAGCAACGCGCGGCGTGCGGCGCATCACGATCGAGGCCGACGACATTCCCGCCGACTCGCCCATTCATGCTTCGTCGCTCGGCATCGACTACGACTACGTAACGATGAATGACCACGATTACCTGGTTCCCGTGCGCGGAGAAATGCGGATGCAGCTGGGAAAAACCGAAAAAATCCTGCACGAGATCGAGTTCCGCGATTATCACCGGTTCGGCTCGCAGTTGCGGATTTTGAGCGCGAATCCTTAGAGCGGATCTATGTTAGGGGTATATCTCGGCGGGCATGTTGCCGGGAGGCGGCACCAGCAGATTCCCTCCGAGAATGACAGAAAGAAAAGCAGAAGCGCATGGAGACTGCTACGCAGGTTTCACATTAGGCGGATTGGATTGCTCAGGTGGGTGCGGCGGATTAGACTTCGCGCAGCCGGTAGTTGCGCAACCGTCCCACGAGCGAAGCCGGTCCCGTAACGGAAAGCAGCACGAGATTACCCTCATAGCTGCGGTGGCGCACCATCATGCCCGCATCGATCGCCGCGAGCACTGCGCCCTCTTGTTGCGGAACGCGAAGGTCGGCGTCGACAAGCGGGTCAGAGTGCAGCGCGCCGTCGATCGCTTTCAGAAGCTCATCAATGCCTTCACCAGTGCGCGCGCTAACGGAGACCGCTCCGTTCGACCGGCCTTCGTCGAGCATGCGGCGTTCGTCCGCGCCGAGCAGGTCAATCTTGGACAGAACTTCGACGCGAGGCTTTTTCAATACTTCAAGCTCGTCCAGCACTCTTTCGACCTGAGATTTTTGTTCCTCGCCATAGGTGGATGCGGCGTCGCGAATGTGCAGAAGGACCTCGGCCTGCTCGACTTCTTCGAGCGTGGCGCGGAAGCTGGTGACGAGCGTGTGCGGCAGGTTGCGGATGAATCCCACGGTGTCAGAGAGCAGGACCTTGCGGCGGCTGGGCAGTTCAATGGCGCGCAGTTTCGGGTCGAGCGTTGCGAACATGCGCGACGACTCGAGCACATGCCCGCCCGTGATGCGATTGAAAAGCGTGCTCTTTCCGGCGTTGGTGTAGCCGACCAGCGCGACCGTGGGCACGGGGACGGCTTCACGCCGCTGGCGCTGCTGGCGGCGCACGCGGCGTACGCCGTCGAGATCGAGCTTGAGCTGGTCGATGCGGCGCTGAATGCGGCGGCGGTCGGTTTCGAGCTTTGTTTCGCCGGGCCCGCGGGTGCCGATGCCGCCGCCGAGCTGCGACATGGCTTTTCCGCGGCCGGTCAGGCGCGGGAGCATGTATTCGAGCTGGGCGAGCTCCACCTGGAGCTGGCCCTCGCGCGTGCGAGCGTGGCGGGCGAAGATGTCGAGGATGAGCTGGGTGCGGTCGAGCACGCGGCAGGGCAAGGCTGCGTCCAGGTTGCGCAACTGCGTGGGCGAGAGATCGTGATCAAACAGGATGAGGTCGGCCTGCGTGGACGCGGCCACGCCTGCGATCTCTTCCACCTTGCCTGCTCCGATCAGCGTGGCGGGATCCGGTTTGGGGCGGCGCTGGAGTAGCTCGGCCGCGATCTCAGCGCCGGCGCTTGAAACCAGTTCGCGGAATTCGGCGAGGGACTCCTCCGCGTCGAGTGCGGTGGACGGGGCACCAGACTGCAGGGGGGCTGAACGAAGCGACTCCCGACGGGGTGATTCGGGCTCCGGCCCGCTTTCGATCACACGCAACGCCGCGCGCGCGCCTTCGGCTCCTGCACGCTTGATACGGGAGCGGTCCTGAAAATCCACTCCCACAAGGATGGCCCGTTCGGGCCGGTTGCCGCGGAGATCCAGTTGCGCCTCCGGGGACCATGAACCGTTCAGGCGGCTCCTGTTCGACTTAACTTCCAATCGATACAGCTCCTCGCGCGTTCTCGCCGGTTCCCGTTTGGGATGACGAAGAGACGCTCACTGGAGCGGGTCCCAGCCCGGTGTGCATGCCAGGGGCGCGATGCTCCCCATGCAGGACACTCCGGTTGCTCACCACGGTTGAGATAGCGTGTTTGAAGATCAACTGCTCCTGGCTATTGTTCTCCAGGAGAACCGAGTACTTATCGAAGGACCGAATCTTACCGGTGAGCTTGACGCCGCTGACCAGGTAAATGGTGATGGGAGTTTTGTCCTTGCGAACGGTATTCAGGAACGTGTCCTGAATGTTCTGTGCCGGCTTGTTTTCCATGTGCCGATCTCCTACTTCCTCTTCGGTTGGATGCTGCGCAAATCGTATCGCTCTGGAAACAAATCGACGGGGGCGGCGTCCTCAATTGGGACACCGTCAAGAATCCCGCAATATGACAACCATATAGCGATTCGCTGTCGCTTTTCAACTATGGGCGCCTGAGGGGAGGGTCCCAGGGTAATCTGCTAAATCGTTTTGGCGGATAAGAGAGCACTGTCCTCGTGGAGACAACGTCGAACCTGGTGAGGCAAATATCCGGATCGCTCTGCGAAGGGCATCAATAACATATGCAAAGACTTCCCAACCTTGGGAATTAGAACGCCGGCATCGAAATGCACTGCGCGAGTTAGCAGCGGATGCGCTTGGTGAGATGCAAAAGCAGACTGTCATCCAGCGTGACTTGTTCCCCTTCCTGCACAGAGCGGAGTTTATAGGTGATTCCTCGGCCGTCCGGAATATAGCCCCGCTTTCCGTAGAGTTTCTGGGCAGCGTTGTACCCCGGGTGCAGGCCCACGGCAATTCCGACGAGTTCGGAGCGAGGTGCGACTTCGGTTTCCGCGAAATCAAGAAGGGCCGAGGCAATTCCCTTTCTTCGGAACGAGGACAGCACATTGAGGTCCTGAATTTCGGGGATCCCGTACTCCGCGAATGCCGGATAAGGCGGCTTCCAATTGACCGTGACATACCCCGCGAAGGTCTGATTCAGAATCGCGACCCAGCAGGATCGAGTTCCGGCGGACTGCTCGCCGAGGTAGCGGCGAAACTGCGAGGCCGGCTTGCTCCAGCCGATGGCGGAGAAGGCCCGCTCCATCACCTCCGGGTCGGCGTCATTCAGGGGGCGAATTTGGAGCCCGTGTGTCATGCATCGTCATGATAGAGCGGCTGGGATATGCGCATACACGGCCCGATCCCTCATCGCGATTCCCTGCCTTTACAATTTTGCTAGCATGAAATGTCCTTATTGCGGGTTCACCCAGGACCGCGTGGTGGATTCGCGCGAGAGCAAGGAAGCGGACTCCATCCGGCGGCGGCGGGAGTGCGAGAAGTGCGAGCGCCGCTTTACCACCTACGAGCGCATCGACGAGATCCCCTACATGGTGGTGAAGAAGGACGGCCGGCGGGAGCGATTCGACCGGCAGAAGATCCTGAGTGGGCTTCTCCGCGCGTGCGAAAAGCGGCCTGTTTCATCGAGCCAGCTTGAGAAGGTCGTGGACGCGACAGAGCAGTTCCTGATGGATTCGCCGGAGCGCGAGCGGACCACGCGCGAAATCGGTGAGTTGATCATGGATCACCTGAAGGGCCTCGACACGGTGGCCTATATCCGGTTTGCCAGCGTGTACCGGGATTTCAAGGATGTGCGGGAGTTCAAGGAAGAGCTGGAGGGGTTGCTGGAGGGACATCGGGGGGGCAAGGGGAAGAAATAGCCGGAACAGCGATATGTTCCTTGTCCCTAAAGGATTTTGAACAATCGCGCCCATCGCCGGCGTCCCAGCAAATCCTCGTTGGGACGGGAAGCCTCATCCGTCGGTCGATCGATTGATTCGTAAATCATGAGCGGTTTGCCGACTACCTCACTCGAACTGACAAAGCCCCAGCAGCGGCTATCAAGCGAATTCTCCCGCCAGTCCCCGAGAACAAAATAGCTTTGCGCCGGCACGACAATCTCCCCGTTAGAGACATGCCGCGACAACATTTCATTCCCCTCCGCGCAATCGGGAAGTTCGACGTCATTTGGAAAGTCCTCCGGATAGAACGTCTCCGGACCGGCTTCGTGGGTCAAGTATTTTTCGTCGAGCGTTTTTCCATTCAGAATCACAACCTTGTCCGCGATGCGGAGACGATCGCCAGGAACAGCAATAACTCGCTTGATGAGGATTTGACCGCGATCTCTCGGAGAGAGGAAGAGAATCAGCTGGCCGCGCGCCGGAGGCCGAAGCGGAAACATTTGAGCCAGAATGCGGTCGCCGGGCAAGAGCGTGTTCTCCATCGATTCCGATGGAATTTCGAAATTCTGGACGAAGAGAAATGGAACGAAGATCAGCGCTGAGACAACGATCCACGGCCATGCTCTGCCTCGGCGCGCGCCCGAGGCGGCCAATGAGCGTCCTGCAAACAGGTAAAGGGCTCCGAGCCCCAGGGAGCATAAGCCCGTTGCAACGATCTGTAGCACACGTCCCGTTGAGGATCCGGGCCGAAGCAGAATCACCGGCACAAGCAGAAACTGCGCAATCAAGTACGTCGCGAATCCATACGCGCTCCAGACTTTGTTCCGCCAGATACCGACGCCGGCACAGAATGGAATGAGCGCGAAGGGAAGGACGACAATCGGACCCAGAAGCCCTTCAAGAACAATGGTCCCGGCGAGCAGAAATGCAACGATCGACGCAATCCGGGGCAATCTATTTGGAGATTGCATTGTGAACGCGATTGTACGTGAAATCCGTATCCAACTCATTTGGTTGTGCATGTAAAATCAGGCACTATTATTAGCACCACAATGATGCTAAAGTCCGCACTAGAGGTTCCGATGCGCACCACGATTGCACTCGACGACGAACTGGTCAGGCAGGCCGCGCAGTACACCGGCATCAAGGAGAAGGCCGCATTGGTCCGGGAAGCGCTGAAGCAATTGGTCCAGCGCGAGGCTGCACGGAGGCTGGCTGCTCTGGGCGGCACCATGCCCGATTTGCAACCCATTCCGCGCCGGAGAATGCCGCGAAAATGACTCCGGCGGGCGCACCCATCCTGATTGACACAAACATCTGGACCCGCCATTTCAGGCACGAGAACAGGGATGTGTCGGCTTTGCTGGATGCCGGCAGAGTGGTGATGCATCCATTCATTGTCGCGGAGCTGGCTCTCGGCGGTCTTCGGGAACGAGCCATGACTTTAGCTTCCCTGGAGTTTCTTCCTGAACTGCCGATCGCAGAAATTGACGAGGTCCGTCAGCTGATCGAAGCGCGAAAGCTGTATACAGAGGGCATCGGTTTCGTCGATGCCCACCTGATCGCTTCGCTCATCATCGTAGAGATTCCGACCGAACTCTGGACGGACGACGATGGGCTTGCGAGGGTCGCGGAAAAGCTCGGCTTTCTGGCAAAGCCTCCTTTTGCCGCGTGAGGCGGAATCATGCTGGCTGTCCTTGCCTAGACAGAGAACCGGTGCAGCAGGCCGCGGAGTTCAACCGCGAGGCCATTGAGGCCGCCGCTTTCATCCGCGGAGCGGCCGGCGCTGGTGACCGATCTCTCCACCATCCTCATGATTTCGTCCATGTTGCCGTTCACCTGCTCGGTGGTTGCGGCCTGCTGGGTGGTGGAGGTGGCAATCATGGAGATGAGCGAATTCTGGGCTTCGGCGGCGCCGATGATCCGTTCCAGGACATCTCCCGCTTTTTCGGCAGCCTGGACGCTGGCGTTCACCTTCTCCATTCCAATGCGCATCGACTCGGCGGCCTTGGCTGACCCCTGCTGGATTTCAAGGATCATTTCGCCGATTTCCCGGGTTGCATTCCCGGTGCGCTCGGCCAGGCCGCGCACCTCTCCGGCCACGACCGCGAAGCCGCGGCCGTGCTCTCCGGCGCGCGCCGCTTCGATCGAGGCATTGAGCGCCAGAAGATTCGTCCGGCCGGCAATTTCATTGATCGTGTCGGCGATTTTTCCGATGGATTGACTCGCCCTTCCGAGTTCCTCGATCGTCGACGCGGTGTCGCGCGTTGCCATTGACACATCCTGAATGGTGGCGATTGTATCGGTTACGACCTTGCCGCCCTCGATCGCCTGTTCTCTCGAATCCATCATCTTCGCGGCGACTTCGTGGCTGTTACGGCTGATCTCGGCGATGGCACTGCGCAGTTCCTGCATGGCGATGGCCGCCTGCCGTATCTCCTGCTTCTGAAGGTCGCTCGCCGTTGAGACTTCGGAGGCCGACACTGCGATCCTCTCGCTGCTGCCTACAATCGTCTCCGAGTGCCGGATGACCTGCCCCACCAGTTCACGCAGCAAGCCGATCAATTTGCTGAAGTGCGGCGCAGACCCGGTGTTCAGATTTGATGTGACACGGAGATCGATTCGGTCTGTTGTGAGAACCGCCTGCAGCATGGAGATCACCTCTCCGGTTTCCACGGCAGTCTTCTCATGCTGAATGGCCATGAACACGAGCAGCAATGTTTCGAAGACCACAAACGCCGCATGAATAATCACGATGCTCAGGTCGCAAACGTGGGGAAACACCCACACCGGATATCCACCAGTTTGGAGGAAGTGAAAGGCCAGGTGATGGATGGCTATGACGGCGGCTCCGACCGCTACCGGCAACCAGTCGCTATAGAACAGAAGGAACGCCAGCAGCACGAATACGGAAAAATGCATTTCGATCATTCCGTGCATCTGGTTGATGAGCAAGGCGGAGAGGCACATAAATGCAATTGCGGCAATAACGCGCGTGGCCCGATGTCCCGTCCGAAGGAGGAGAAGGAATTGGGTGGGAACAACGATGCCGAAGCCGCAAAGAAGAGCTTCGCGCCAGGTGCCGTGCAGAGGGGCCACGCAAAGTGTCAACGCGAGCTGAAACCACAGCACGCCGCTCATGATTCGATCGCCCAGAATGCGTTGCCGAATGAGCGGGGATACCCCCTGAACCTCTGGTCTTGCCATTATTCGACCTCCCTGGGTCCTATTTCGGCGTCCGACGGGAACTCTTTAAGGGATGAAGCTCATGACGTTGCCGCGATACGCTAGAAGTCAGGAGTTGGAAGCTGCGCATGCCAGAGATTAAGAGCCACAAAATCACCCTCATCCCCGGCGATGGCATCGGCCCCGAAGTCACGCAGGCTGTCGTCCGAATCCTTGAAGCCACCGGCGTCAAATTCGAATGGGAGCGCTACGCTGCCGGCGCCGAGGCTTTCGAGATCTTCGGCGAGTACATTCCGCAGGCGCTCTACGACTCCATCGAGCGCAACAAGGTGGCGCTCAAGGGCCCGGTCACGACGCCCATCGGCGGCGGCTTCAAGAGCATCAACGTCACGCTGCGCAAGAAGTTCGACCTCTTCGCCAACTTCAGGCCCATCAAGAACCTGCCGGGCCTCGAGTCGAAATGGCCCGGCGTGGACCTGATCATTGTGCGCGAAAACACCGAGGGGGAATACGTTGGCCTGGAGCACGAGGTCGTTCCCGGCGTGGTGGAATCGATCAAGGTCATCACCGAAAAGGGCTCAACGCGCATCGCGCGATTCGCCTTCGAGTACGCGAGCAAGCATGGGCGCAAGAAGATCCATTCGATCCATAAGGCGAACATCATGAAGCTGTCGGATGGGCTGTTTCTGCGCTGCGCGCGCCGTGTGGCCGAAGAGTTCCCCGGCATCCAGTATGGCGAGCACATCATCGACAACACGTGCATGCAGCTCGTGATGAACCCTTACCAGTACGACACTCTGCTGCTCGAGAACCTTTACGGCGACATCGTGAGCGACCTGTGCGCGGCATTTGTAGGCGGACTGGGCCTGGTGCCCGGCGCGAACCTGGGCCACGACTGCGCAATCTTTGAGGCCGTGCATGGCTCCGCGCCCGACATCGCCGGCAAGGACATCGCCAACCCGACGGCCCTGCTGCAGTCGGCCATCCTGATGCTCCGCCATCTGGATGAGGAAGCCGCCGCAGACAAGGTGCAGAAGGCATTGGAGAGGGTCTATTCCGACCGCAAGTGTCTCACCCGCGACGTAGGCGGGCAATGCGGCACGTCGAAATTTGCGGATGCCGTGGTTGCCGCGATGGCCTAGGGCAATCGAAATCCACAAGCAAATCGCCGGAGCCGCCTGGCCCCGGCGATTTATTTGTGTCCTGGTCGCTGTCGCGGATTGGCTCTGTGAAGCAGCCTAGTAGGACAACACGCATCCGCCCGAGTCACTGTTGAAGGCATTGCTCCAAAGCGACTGCACCGGGAAGCTGCTGCCGTTGGGGAACGTAACCTTTGCCGACGCTCCCTGGCCGGATGAGATCCACGCACACTTATCGCCGTTTTCAGAGCCGCTGGAATCGAGCCAGCCGCCGTTGGGGAACTGGTCGGTCTCGGTCTCAGCCATCTCGTGGCCGCCGACAATCGTGATTCCGGCTTTGGCGCCCAGTCCGTTGAAGTTCGCGCCGCAGCTTGCGCCGGCATCGGTGATGTAGGGCAAGTTCGTGTACGCTACGTTGCCAAATGACGAGTTGGCGGAGCTGTGCCAGGCGCAGTATTGGGTGCCGAACCCGCTCGCATTGTGACCGTGGGACGTGGCGATTACGTATTGGACGCTCGCGTTGCTCGAGGACGTAGTGTTGCCGAAGTGCTGGGCTGCCCGCACTGCCTCGCCTGCCAGTTGCGATTGGCTGGGGCGATTTGGCGCGTTTCCTGCACTGTCAGCCCAAACGCCGGCGAACATCCCCGAGGGATTGCCGGCATGCTGGCCGCCGCTGCAGAAGAACGTCCCGCTCGCTACCCCCTGGCAATATTGCGTGACCGAGTTGTTCCAGGAACTGCTGCCCACGCCGGTGTAGAAGTTCTCCAGAATTTGTGCCTCGCCGCTGGGGTCATTGTTGTTCCATTGCGCGCCCCAGAGCACCAGGTAGACCCTCGGCGCTGTCTCTACTCCGATTCCGCCCACGCCGCCATGGTAGTAGAGCTGGTTCGTGGTGCTGGCCTGTTCCGTAACTCCATGCTGTGCCCATTCTGCTCGTGCTGCGCTCATGGCCTCCACTGTGGGATGCACCACTGCCGGTGGCTGGCCTTCTTCCAGGTACCGCACGCCGCCGGGATTTCCCTGGAAGTCCATCTTCGGCGCCTGTGCGTGAAGAACGGCGAAGGATGCGGCTAAAATGCAGCCCAGGACGGGCGCGGCGAATCGTGGAACAAAAATTGACTTATTCATGTGTGCGACCTCCATTTTTCACACGTACGAGATTTGGTCCATACCGATCGCTCGTCGCGTGACTCGTTCAGCGGACCGGCAAGATCTAAATTGCGAGCGACACTAATTCCCAATTTGCTGCTGCGTCAAGTGACGAACGTCCACACACCATCGAGATGGGAGTTTCGCGCCGCGGGCGCCCGATACGATGCGCAGAGGCTTGACCGCCACGCGCGAAGAGAGATAAGCTTCATCGCCCTTGCGGGGTTTACGATAAAACTGCCGGAAGGCACAAGGACCTTTGATTGATGCACTATTTGCTCTTCTACGAATTAGCCGACGACTACCCGCAGCGCCGCGCCGAGTTTCGCGCGGAGCATCTTGGCAAGGCATGGTCGTCGAGCGAGAGCGGCGAGCTGGTGCTGGCCGGAGCGCTGACCGATCCGATCGACCGGGCGATTCTGCTCTTCAAGAGCGACTCTCCAGCCGCGGCCGAGGAGTTCGCCCGGGCCGATCCCTATGTTCTGAATGGGCTGGTGAAGCGCTGGTACGTGCGCGAGTGGACGACGGTGGTGGGGGAGAACAGCGCCTCCCCCGTCCGTCCGGCGCTATAGGTTGGCTGATCGATTGCCTGTGACCAGGCGGACGATCAGGGTGAGGATCACCGCACCGACCACGGCAATCAGCACGCTGACGAGGATGCCGTGCTCCGCGATCGAGCCAAATCCCATGTGAGATGCCAGAAAGCCGCCGATCAGCGCTCCGATGAGACCCACAATCATGTCCATGATGAACCCGTACCCGGAGCCCTTCATCAGTTTTCCGGTGATCCAGCCGGCGAGCACACCAATGATGATCCACGCAATGATCCCGTGACCCATATGTTGTTCTCCTTCCGTCGGGTTGGACGCAGCCGCGCGAGCGGCTGCCATGCGAACTGAATTGGACCGCAGTTTCCTATAAGGGAATTCGTTCGGTCCGCGCAAGCTTAGGTTCTCCCCAGCCTCTGGGGAATGATGCACTACTGTACACTGGTATGTTTATTGGTCGCCATGCAAAAGAGATATCCAATCGGAATTCTTGGGGCCACCGGAATGGTTGGCCAGCGCTATATTCAGCTGCTCGAAGATCATCCGTGGTTCGAAATCACGTGGCTCGCCGCGAGCGATCGCTCCAGCGGGAAGCCCTACGGCGAAGCCGCTAAATGGCGGCTGGACACTCCTCTGCCGGACCGGATCGCCCGCATGATCGTGTCTCCCGCGGAGCCCGGGGGCGCACCCCCAGGATCCATACCCAGGATTATCTTCGCGAGCGTGGATACTGCAATTGCGCGGGAGATGGAACCGAAGTTCGCAGCGGCAGGATGCGCCGTGATTTCGAATTCCAGCGCTTTCCGCATGGCGCCCAACGTCCCGCTCGTGCTGCCCGAGGTGAATGCCGATCACCTCGAGATGATCGAAGGGCAGCCGTGGCGAAAGGAATCCGGCGGCTACATCGTCACCAATTCGAATTGCTCGGCGATGGGCCTAGTCGTCGCGCTTAAGCCAATCGAGGAGCGCTTCGGCCTCGAGCAGATCTTTGTCACCACGATGCAGGCGGTTTCCGGCGCGGGATATCCCGGCGTGGCCTCGATGGACATCCTCGACAACGTGGTTCCGTTCATCGCCACCGAAGAAGAAAAGATGGAAGCCGAGACCCTGAAGCTGCTGGGCCATCTGGACGGACATTCCCATTCCGTGGTCCCGCTGCCTGCGAAGATCACGGCGCACTGCAATCGCGTTCCGGTTGTCGACGGACATACGGAGTGCGTCTCCATCAAGCTCGGAAACAAGCTGGGCCGGCCCGTAACGCGCGAGGACATCCTGTCGGCATGGGCAGATTTCCATCCGCTTGCCGGTTTGGATCTTCCCTTTGCGCCTTCGCAGCCGGTTGAATTCGCTCCGCAGCACGATCGCCCGCAACCGCGGCTCGATCGTAATCGCGGCAAGGGTATGACGGTTACGGTGGGCCGGCTTCGCCCGTGCGGCCTGCTCGACTGGAAGTTCGTCCTGCTTTCTCACAACACCGTGCGCGGCGCGGCCGGGGCGACCATCCTGAACGCCGAGATGCTGGCGAGCCTCGGAAAGCTTGAACCGGTCGCCGAAGCAGCGATGCGCGGCTAGGCAGAAGATTCACTTTCAGGATTCCGCAATCGGGATCCGTGTATCTCCGGATTTGGACGAGAAAGAGCACATGAACCTTGTGGTCATGAAGTTTGGCGGCACGTCGGTCGAAGACCCGGCGGCAATCGCACGCACCGCGGCCATCGTCGCGGGACGGGTCTCCGCGGGCAAGAAGCCCATCGTCGTCGTCAGCGCCATGGCCCGCGTCACAGATCAGCTCTTGCGCTGCGCCTCCGCCGCTTCACTTGGCGACCGGACCGGGGCGCTGGCGATCAGTTCGCGCCTTCGCTGCCGGCACCCTGACACCGCTGCGGCGCTGGTGAAGGATGCGAAGGAGTCAGCCGCACTGGCCAACTGGATCGACAAGAAATTCGACCAGCTCGACGAGGTGCTGCGCGGGCTCGCCGCAATTCTCGAACTCACGCCGCGCATCTCCGACCTCATCGTCAGCTTTGGCGAGCGCATCTCGAGCCGGATGATCGCCGCGGCATTTTGCCAGCACGGGATCTGCGCGGAGCACGTGGACTCGCGCGACGTGATCGTCACCGACTCGTCGTACCAGAAGGCGATCCCGATCGACGCAATTATCGAGAAGCGCGCTGCTGAAAAGCTCCTCCCGCACATCACCGCGGGACGGGTTCCGGTAATGGGGGGATTCATCGCCTCGAACGAGGCCGGCATCACCACCACGCTCGGCCGCGGCGGCTCGGACTTTACCGGCGCGCTCATCGGCGGCGCCATGCATGCCGAGTCGATCGAGATCTGGACCGATGTGGACGGCATTATGACCGCCGACCCGCGCGTGTGTCCTGACGCGCTGCGCGTCAAAACCATCAGTTTTGAGGAAGCCGCGGAGCTGGCCTACTTCGGCGCCAAGGTGCTGCACCCTGCCACGATTCTTCCGGCGGTTAAAAAGAACATCCCGGTCCAGGTCCTCAACAGCCGCAACCCGTCGAACGACGGCACGCGCATCATCTCGCTTGCGCCGCATTGCCAGAGCCCGTTCAAGTCCATCGCGGTCAAGAAGAAGCTGAGCATCATCGACCTGGTGGCCAGCCGCATGCTCATGACGCACGGCTACCTCAAGGAGATCTTCACCATCTTCGACAAGCACCAGACCCCAGTGGACATGGTTTCGACCAGCGAGGTTTCGGTGTCGCTCACGGTGGACTCAAACGATAAGCTGCCGCAGATCGCCGCCGACCTGAGCCAGCTCGCCGACGTGAAATACGAGGGCAAGAAGGCCCTGGTCTGCATGGTCGGCGAAGACATCCGCGGCCAGAACGGCATGGCGGCGCAGGTGTTCGCGGCCATCCGGCATATCAACGTGCGCATGATCTCGCAGGGCGCGAGCGAGATCAACATGAGCTTCATGATCGAGGAAGACGACGCAGACGAGGCGGTGCGCTCGCTGCATGCAGCGTTCTTCCAGAATCCAGATCCGACGGTGTTTGACGTAGAGGCTCGTAAGCAGCTTGTCACTCCCGGTCCCTGAAATGAACAGAATCCTGCTGGGAACACATTGCGCGCTCTTTGCGCTCTCGACTCTCTGTGCCGATGCGCAGGTCTCGGTGAAAGCTGTGCCGCCTTCACCATCCCTGGTCTATGTGTATGAGGAGTTCGTCACCCTCGGTCCCGATCAGCCGGTAGGCGAAACTCCCGAGGGACGGCGCAACATCGTGCCAATCACCGGAGGAATGTTCAAGGGCCCGCGACTCAATGGCCGCGTCCTGCCTGGCGGATGGGATTGGCAACTGGCATCTTCCGGAGGATGTTTCACAATACATGCCGATTACATGATCGAGACCAATGATGGCGTCATCATCAACGTGCGCAATGTTGGAACCCAGTGCAAGAGCAGCGAGGGCAAGCCGGGTGCGCTTCTCACCTCGCCCGTTTTTGAAGCGCCGAAGGGCAAGTACGATTGGCTCAATGGCGGGGCCTACGTCGGCACGCTCGAATTAACAACTGTCGACGGCAAGCGGGCCGTGCACATACGCTTCTACCAGGCGCAGACGGCGGACGGACATTAGGAAAGGTTGAAAGCAATGCTCTTCCTCATCCTCGGCAAAGGCAAAACCGGCTCGCTCGTCGCCGAAGTGGCGGCGGAGCGCGGCCACAGCGTGCGCGCACTCGAAATCCACGAGAACCGCGGCGCTTCCGCTCTCACCGCTCCTACGCTCGCCGGCGTAGACGCCGTGATCGATTTCACGAGCCCCGAGTCGGCGGTTGAGAACATGCGGGCGGTGCTTTCGCTGGGCTGCCGCATCGTGGTCGGCACGACAGGGTGGTACGCGCAGCTCGACGACCTGTGCGAGCTCGCCGCCCGCCGCGGCGGGTCGATCCTCTACGGAACGAATTTCTCCATCGGGGTGCAAAAGCTCTTCCGCCTCACCGCTGAGCTGGCAAAGCTCGAGGGCTATGCGTTCTCCATCACCGAGACGCATCACGTCACGAAGCTCGACGCGCCTTCGGGAACCGCGCTCACGCTGAAGGAAATCATTCAGGGCGTCCGGCCTGGAGCCGACATCGATATCAAGTCGCACCGCATAGCCGACGCCAAGGGCGAGCACATCGTCAAGGCTAAGAGCGAAGTGGACGAGTTGGAACTGCGTCACGATGCGTTCAGCCGCCGTGGCTTCGCCATCGGAGCGGTACGCGGGGCGGAGTGGCTGGCTCAGCAAAAAAAGCCCGGCGCGTGGGAATTCCGCGAAATCTTCGACCAACTGTAAGTAGGGATTAAAACCCTCCGGCGTTACGGTCGAAGTAGTCTTCAAGTCGGCTGTGAGCAGTAGAGATGATTTCCTGTTTGAATTCTGGAGTCCATTGATCCCAGACTTCAGGAGCCCAGCGAATACAGCTTTCCTCAGTTCGAAGCAAGGATCGCCCCAGCCTCCGGGCGGGGTCTCGAATTATTACCTTCTCCCACTCGTCAGTTCGGCGATTGGCGAAATCCCCTGGTCTCTTCGGATTCTCGACCTGTTTATTTTGTCTCACGCGCTGACTAAAGAACTCTGCAAACCGCTCAGCAAGAACGCTGAGAGGGACACGGCCCTCTCGGTCCGCCAATTCTGCCATAAACACTAAAAGCAGCATCTTGAATGAATAGGCCATTCGCTGTCTTTCGATTTCTTGCAGAATCTTTGCTTTCGTCTCGTTCGCGGTCATAGCCGCACGATAGATTCGGCGTCGCTGCATGTCAACGAGAAGCAACTCCAGGTTGGATGATTTCGCGTGGTAGTCCCCTGCGACAGGCGGAGAAGCCCTTCGAAGCACCTTACACAGCTGGTTGAATGAGGGTATTGACCATCGGCGATCGCGCTCCTGACTTCCACCCGCCGTTATAAACTGAGCTGTCATGGATACAACCGGCTGCGGTACTGCAATCGTTACGCCTTTTCGGGCGGATGGATCGGTCGATGAACGGGCTCTCTGGTCGCTGGTCGACTGGCAGATTGAATCGGGAATCGATTTCATCGTGGCATGCGGGTCCACGGGCGAAGCGGCTACGCTCGACGAGCAGGAATGGCTCGCAGCCATCCGCATTGTGGTCGATGCCGCGGCAGGGCGCGTGCCGGTATGGGCCGGATGCACGCACAACTCCACGCGAACACTTCTTCGGCTGGCCGGAATGCTGCGGCAGGTGAAGGGCGTGAGCGCGGTGCTCTCCGCCAACCCGTACTACAACAAGCCCACGCAGGAGGGCCAATACCAGCACTTTCTCGCGCTGGCCCAGGCCGTCGCGCCAATTCCTGTTTGCCTTTACAACGTGCCGGGCCGCACCGCCGCAAATTTGGAACCTGAAACCGTCATCCGTCTCGCGGCAGCCGCGCCCAACATCCAGGCAATCAAAGAAGCCAGCGGCAAGCTGCCCCAGATCGCCGAGGTGGTCCACGGCGTGCCGCGCGGCTTCAAGGTCTTCTCCGGCGACGACAACATGGCACTGGCCGCGATCGGCATTGGCGCGCATGGGCTCGTCAGCGTGGCTTCAAACGAGGCGCCAGCCGAGGTGGGACGCATGATCCGGTCTGCCCTCATGAATGACTGGACGCAGGCCCGCGACATCGAGCGCCGCTATGGGCGGCTGTTCGAAGCAAACTTCTGGGAGTCGAATCCGGCACCGGTCAAGACGGTGTTGAGCCTGATGGGCAAATGCAGCGACTCGGTGCGACTGCCGCTTGTCACGCCCATGGCCGCCACCCGGGCGAGACTTGAGCGTCTGGCCGGTGAGATGGGCCTGCTCAAGTTCGCGCCGGTCGAAGGCGATTTGAGGATGTTCTAGGCACAGGGTTCAGAACTCAGGTTTCAGGGCCAGGAGATACCTGACGGAAAGGTTGACCCTGCAAGCAGGCTCCCAGGTAAATGATGGCTGCATTGATGCGGAGCCTGACCCTGATCCCTTGCCTTCCGGTCCCCGGTCCCTGGTGCCCGATCGCAGTCTTTACGATGCCCGGCGCAGCAGTTCCTGCTCTGCGCGGACCCAGTCTTCGATGTGCTGGCCGTGCTTCTGTCCACGCTCCTGCCAGAATCGGTGCGCCAGCAGCGCCACTTCGTCATGCGAAACCGACCGATCCTGGGAATGAGTGTGGTCGTGGCCGTTTACGGGATCCGACGACACGCCATTCGCGTTCTTTTTTGTGGCGGCCTTCCGCGGCTTGGCGGTGGTCGCAGTCTTGGTTGCAGTTGTCCGGGTCTTTTTGGGTGTATCTGCCATTTCTAATGGTCCTCCTGGGGGTTCTGCAGACAGGAATGTCGATCTACGGAGCCGGCCGGGCGTACGACGAGCCTTCCAACACGCCGGCCATCAGCCTGAAGGCTTTGGAAACCCTCTTCCCAGTCTGCGGTGAGGCCACTGAGTGGCCCTTCTCCTCCAGAATACCGAAATCCGGCCTCGCGCCGTACCCCATTGCGAGGCGCGGCATCCGCGATATAAACCATCTCGGGGAAGTGGTTGGATCAAAGCCAGTTACGCGTAGCCCGGTCGTTTGAGCGACATAAATGTGGCGTAAATAATCGACGCCAACCTTGGTCCTGGCGGCCCTGGACAAGTTCCACGGTTGGTGTGTCCCGGGGGGGTTGTTGCCGAGAGGCGGGAGCAGCCGATTCCCTCCGGGAATAACAGCAAGAAAAGCAAAAGCGCCGGAACACAGCGGTGCTGGTTTTGCTCCAGTTCGAGTGCTGACTCCGGCCGCCCTTCCCTGCCCCTATTTGCCGGCCGCTGTCTTCCAGTTCTGTCCCGGCCGTGCCACCTGCCACATCTGTTCGCCGATCTCGTCGAAGAGCCCCATCCGGTCTTTCCCGACCATGTACAGATCGAAGTGCGTCCGGTCTGGAATGAACGTGAAATGCGCATCGGCCCCCAGGCCCTGAAGCACGGCGTCCAGCTTGTGCGCAGCACCGTCAAGGTAGAACGTGTCGGCGGTCCCAACATACACATGAATCCGTCCCTTTAGGTCTGCGCCACGCTCGGTCCAGTTCGTCGTTAGTATGTTGGCCAGGTCGAAATGGTCGTGCCAGTACGCCATCACCTTGGGATTCACGTCGCCCGTTGTGCGGTCGAACATCTGCTCCGGCGCGCCGCCCGGCCCTTTGGGGGAAAACACCCAGTCGAATGACGCCATCTGCCCGCCGTACGGCCCCAGCACCCGCTCCAGTTGAGCGAACTGCTCGAACGTCGCGATCACCTTGGCGTGATCGCGCACCAGCGGATACGGCGAGCCATCCTCGCGGTGATAAACATTGGCTTTCGAGGCGTACAGGTCGACGCCTGTAAAGTCGTGGAAATCGCTCGGATCGGGCGAGGTTGACCATGTTCCCCCAAACACCTTGGGATAGTTGACCTCAAGCTGCAGCGACGCCCATCCGCCGCTCGAGTGCCCCTGCACGAACCGCCCGTCGCGCCGCGCGTCCATGCGGTACTTCTTTTCGATCCATGGAATGAACTCCGTCGTCAATGCCGCGCCCCACGGGCCGTCGTTCACGCTGTCGGCAAACTCGTGCGTCCCCTGCGGGCATGACTCGTCCAGCATCACCCAGATCATGGGCGGCATCTGACCCGCCTTCATCCGTTCGTAGATCCGGAGGCCGCTTACCAGCGCGCCGTCGATATCGCCGCCGAATCCGTGCGTCCAGTACACCGTGGGATACGTCCCGGATCCGCCCTTGGCATAATCCGGCGGCAGAATCACCCACGACTTGATCTTCGTCGGCCTGCCCCAGAAGTGCGACAGAAGCGGGCTTTCAAATTCCTGCAACTGCGCCACGTCGCTCGTCGCGCTCGCCTTCAGCTTCTCGAAGGCTGCCGTGCGCTGCGGGTTCGCCGCCGGATGCTGATCGAGCACCAGTTCCGGCTCCGTGCCCGTTCCAGGAGTCCAGCCGGCCAGCGTCACCACCGTGCTCACCCAGTCCGCCGGTGCCCGGCCGCTGTAGTTGTACGTGTGGTCCACGTCGAGCACAGCCTGCGCCTCGTACATGCCGGGAGATAGCTCCGCAAACGGCTTCGGAAACGCCGTCTCATCCGCGTCCACGTCAACCGCGTCTCCGGGTTCCAGGTTGTTAATCTCTTTTGCGCATACCCAGGTATTCGTGGGGCTGAACTCGTCCGTTTCCACTTCCTTGTCGCCCGAGCCCTGCTTGAGGAAGATCAGCAGCCGGCCGCTGATCGGCGCAGTGAGCGAAGACCCCGCCTCGACCCGGAAGAAAACGTGAGGTGATTGCGCCGGCGCGGATTGATTCTGAGCTGATTTAGGCTGCGCGGAAAGCGAAGCCGGCAGCGTGCAGCACAGCGCAACGAGCAGCAGCTCACGAGCCGCTGCGGGGCGGAAGCAAAGGAACATGCCGAACCTCGCGTGCATAGGAGAAAACTACCCGATGGGGAGAACGTCAGAATCTTAGCAAGCGCAGAGTTCAGCCCGCCAGTGCCGCCTTCACTGCCTCGCTTACCGCGCGGCCCTCGGCGCGCAGCCCGGTCCCGGCGATCTTCGCCTGCACAGCCTTGATCACCGGCCCCATGTCCTTCGGGCCTGGCTTCTGCCCAGTCGCGGCCGCATGCCCGGCGACTGCCTCGTCCACGAGCGCCTTCAGGCCGGCCTCGTCCAGCGCTTTGGGCAGGAACTCCTCGATCACCGTGATCTCGGCGGCTTCCTTCGCTGCCAGCTCCGGCCGGTTGCCCTTGGTGAACTGCTCGATCGAGTCGCGGCGCTGCTTGATCATGGTCGCTAAAGCCTGCTGCTCCTCAGGCGGCGTAAGCGGTCCGCGCTTCTCGATCGCCTTGTTCTTCAGCGCGGTCTTGATCAGCCGCAGCGTGCCCGTGCGCTCCGCGTCGTGGGCCTTCATCGCGGCTATCATTTGCTGTGTCACCTGGGCTTCGAGTGCGCCTGCGTCGGTCATCGTTCCTCAATCGTTGGAATTACGAGAGCTCACTTCCGAGTGTAACTCCCGGTCACGAGGATCGCGCGTCCGCGCTCGCTGCCTGAAGCAGCGCGCTCGAACTACACTTCGCCAACTTCATGCTGTTGTTGCCGCTGCCGGATTTCGATACAAGCTCCCGCCAATCCAAGCTGCCGGAAGTGCCACCACGGCAACCAGAATGGGATACCAATGCGCGCCGGCGGCCTGCGGCGAATTCCAAGTTCCCAGAACTCCCGCCATCCCAATGCAGAATCCGATGACGCCCCCGGTCATTGCATGCAGCATCGGACCATAGGGAGCAAGCCTTGCCGTGAGATAGCTGCCAAGCACGGCAAACACCGTCCGGTATGCCAACGCAACCAGCAAGAGCCGGTCCGGCATCCGTTGTCCCGGCGCCGGCGATACGCCGAACCTGTAGAGAAGGATGTCCGCGGTCAAGGACAGCACAAGCACCACCAGAAATCCCGCGAAGAGAGCGAGAAAGCTTCTGCCAAGCCGGCGGCTCGAACGATCAACCATCGGGACCTCCCTGTGGACGCCGGTTCAGGCTCGCATTTGCAACCCCTCACCCGCAACTGGATTTATCTGGGCAGACGCCGCAAATATCCACAGCTCAATCGATCACATTTCTCACATTTTTGTGTATAGTGTGGGTATTGGAAACGAGGAGAGTGAGCGCATGATCCGCAAAACCCGCCTTTTTACTCCAGGACCCACCCCCCTGCTCCCGGCCGCACAGTTCGCCATGGCCGCCGCCGACATCCACCATCGCACCCCAGAATTTCGAGCCCTCTTCCAGAAGGTGCTGGCCCAGCTCAAGGTCTTCGTCGGCACCAAAAACGACGTCCTGCTGCTCGCCTGCTCTGGTACAGGCGCCATGGAGGCTTCAGTTTCCAACCTCACCTCGCCCGGCGACAAGACCGTGGTCCTGACCGCCGGCAAATTCGGCGAGCGCTGGACCGGCCTGCTCAAGGCCTTCGGCTGCGACCCCGTCGTGGTGTCGGCGCCGTATGGCCAGACCTTCGACCTCGCGGCCATCCGCAAGGCGCTCACTCCGGACGTGAAGGCCATCTTCACCCAGGCCACCGAGACTTCCACCGCCGCCCGCCACGACATCGAAGCCATCGCGAAGCTCCGCAATGAAGCCGCGCCGAACGCGCTGCTGGTTGTCGACGGCATCACCGGGCTTGGCACCACGCACTTCGACGTGGACGGCTGGGGTATCGACGTCCTCATCGGCGGGTCGCAGAAGGCTGTCATGATTCCGCCCGGCCTCGCCTACCTTAGCGTCAGCGACCGCGCCTGGGCCGCCATGGAGACCACGAAAAACCCGCGCTACTACTTCGATCTCCGCAAGGAGCGCAAGAACGCCGCCAAAGGTGAGAGCGCCTATACGCCCGCCGTCGCCTTGATCGCCGGCCTTGGAGCCGCGCTCGACTACATCGCCGGCCAGGCCGGAGGCGACCTCGAAGCCGGGCGAAAAGCACTCATCGACAATGCCCAGGTAAATGCCGCCGCCACGCGCGCCGGGCTTGTCGCGCTGGGATTCACGCTGTTTGCATCGACGGCTCCAGCGGCAGCGGCTACGGCCGTCGCCGTTCCCGAAGGCATGGACTCGAGCGCCGTGGTCAAGACACTCAAGTCGCGTTTCGCGTCGATCATCGCCAACGGCCAGGGCGAGATGCAGGGCAAGATCTTCCGCATCGCCCATCTCGGCTTCTTCGACTATCTCGACACCGTGGCCCTGCTCGCCGCCCTCGAGCACGTCGCCAAGGACACGCTCAAGCTGCCCGTCAAGTACGGCGAAGCGGTCGCCGCCGCGCAGCAAGTCTACGCGGAGCAAGCAACTTCGTAGTTCACAGTTCGCAGTTCACAGTTTGGAGTTGTCAGTTTTCAGTCGTCAGTTGTCGGTAGTCAGTTCGATTTGGTCCTGTTGCGAACTGGATTCACAATTTGGCCCCGCGCCTTGTCTGTGAACTGTGAACTACGAACTGTGAACTCTCAAACCGGAGCCCCAATGCCCGATCTCTCATTCGGCGAAAAACTCGTCATCGCCCGCAAGCAGCTCGACCTCTTCCAGTATCAGATGGCCGAGCGGCTCGGCGTGCACCCCAATTCCATCTGGAAGTACGAGCGCGGCGAGGGCAAACCGCACGCCGCCGTGCTGCGCATGTTCGACCTGTTGTGCGAAAAGGAAGGCGTCCGTTTCGACGGGTACGCGTCCGCCGCTGCGGACAAGGGAGAAGCGATGAAGATTGTTCTGGCGGAAAAAGTATCGCCTGCCACGCTGCAGGTGTTTGCGGCCGAGCCCGGCTGGGAAGTCCTCACGCACGACAAGCTCGGCGATGGCGGCCTGGGTGCCGCACTGGCCGATGCCGACGCGCTTGTCGTCCGCTCGGCCGTGCAAGTTGATGACGCGCTCATGGAGAAAGCCCCGAAGCTGCGCGTGATTGGCCGCGCCGGCGTGGGCGTGGACAACATCGACGCCGAAGCCGCGACGCGGCGCGGAATCGTCGTGATGAACACGCCCGGCGCCAACGCCGTCGCCGTCGCCGAACTCACCATCGGCCTCATGATCGCGCTCGCGCGCAAGGTGCCTCCCGCGACGGCCACCATGCACGCCGGCAAATGGGAGAAGAAGAATCTCCAGGGCACCGAGCTGCGCGGCAAGACGCTCGGCATCCTCGGACTCGGCCGAGTCGGCCTCGAAGTCGCAAAGCGCGCCCGCGGTTTCGGTCTCGAAATCATCGGCAGCGATCCTTTCGTCTCCGCGGCCGTTGCGCGCGAAAGCGGAATCCGGCTCGTCACCCTCGAAGAGCTCTTCGCCGGCTGCGACTACCTCACGCTGCATGTCGGACTCACACCGCAGACCGAGGGGATTATCAACGCCAAGACAATTGCAGCCATGAAGAAGGGCGTCCGGATCATCAACTGCGCCCGCGGCGAACTCATCGACGACACCGCCTTCGTCGAAGCTCTCCAATCCGGCCAGGTTGGCGGCGCCGCGCTCGACGTCTTCCGCGAGGAGCCTCCGAAAAACCTCGTCTACGCCAACATCGATAACGTCATCCTTACGCCGCACATCGCCGGTTCCACCGCGGAAGCGCAGGAGGCCGTCGGTATCCAGATCGCGCGCCAGGTCCGTGAGTACCTCAAGCTCGGCGTCGTGCAGAACGCCGTCAACCTGCCCTCTCTCAGCCACGAAGAGTACGTGCAGCTCGCGCCCTTCATCGATCTCGCAGGCCGCCTCGGCGCATTCCTCGCCCAGACGGGCAAGCCCGCCGCTGCCGGGCAGGGCGGCATTGAGGCCATCCAGATCTACTACAGCGGCCTGTTGACTGAGGCCAAGACCGAGTTGGTGCGCAACTCGGCCATCGCCGGCCTTCTGCAAGGATCCGAGCACGTGAACCGCATCAACGCCGCCGCCGTCGCCGAGGAGCGCGGGATCCGCGTGCACGAAGAAAAGCAGGACGGCCACCGCGGCGGCGCGGGCAATCTCCTCGCCGTCGAGCTGGTCACCTCAAGCGGCACCAGTCACGCCACCGCGACCGTAATTCACGGCTCGCACCCGCGCCTGCTCGAGTTCGACGGCATCGACGTCGAAGCCCCGCTCGAAGGCACGCTGCTCGTCTGCCGCAACCTCGACGTGCCCGGCGTGATCGGCAAGATCGGCACCACCCTCGGCGAGCATGGCGTCAACATCGCCAACTTCGCACTTGGCCGTGACCGCTCCGGAGTTCAGCCCGTGAAGGCGCTCGCGGTCGTGCAGGTGGACCCGCCCGTCCCACAGGACGCCTTGAACGCGCTGATGAAAATTGAAGCGCTGCTCGAGGCCAGGCTGGTTACGCTGCCCGAGGCGGCGAGTTGACGCAGCTTCGGGCAGCCTGGCGGGTGTGGGCTAATTTCCCAGGTATTTGCTGATCGTGGTGTCGAACACCTGGTAGGGCACGACTCCGACGATGCGGACGCCGTCGATCTTGTCGCTGCCCGTCTTGCCGATCACGAAGCTGGGAGTTCCGCTGACCCCGAGCGTATTCGCGTCGGCGGCATCTTTGCGGATGGACTCGGCAAACGGCTTGGCTTCAACGCACGACTTGAACGATGCGGCGTCGAGGCCAAGCTTCTGCGCATCGTTGATGAGCGCCTGCTGGCTCAGGTCGGCAGAGGGGTCCTGGATCAGCGCGTCATGCATCTCCCAGAACTTCTTCTGGCGGCCGGCACAGTGGGCTGCCTCGGCGGCGGGCTCGGCGTTGGGGTGGAACTCGAGCGGAAGGTCGCGGTGCACAAAGCGCACCTTGCCGGTATCGATGTAGTCCTTCTTTAAGCGAGCGAAGTCGTCGGACTCGAACTTGCGGCAGAACGGGCACTGGTAGTCCGTGAACTCCACCAGCGTAACCGGCGCGTTGGGATTGCCCATCGCCTCCCACGAGGCGTTCATGCTCATGGTGACTTTATCGGAGGCCGGCTGGACCGGAGCCGCGGGCTGGGCCGCGGCCGCGGTGTTCTGCTGGTTCTGGAGCAGCTTGTGGATCTCGCGCAGTTCGTTCAGGATGGCGTCGGCCTGGTCGCGGGTCATGCCCTCGGGCATGTTGATGGTGACAGATTCAGCCTTCACGGGCTGCGATTTTGAGACAGGCTTCGCGGGCGCGTTGCTTTGCGCGCCGAGGACCGACGCCATCACTACGAAACCGAGCCCCGCACAACATACTGCTTTACCAAACATCGTTTCTCCTTATCCTTCTTTGAGCTATCGCAGGTGCCTTATCTGCAGCGGCTGCACTATGGGGCAGTTACCACGCATATGTTGTTCGAGCAAATGCCTGAACCGCAGTCAGCGCCGGCCAGGCAGGCCTTGCCGATTGCGCATCGCGCACATGAATTGGGACCGCCGCAGTCGACATCCGTTTCGGTGCCATCCTTTACGTTGTCGGCGCACTGGTTCACGCACACGCCTCCGGCCTGGCAGATGCCGGTTGCGCCGATGCAGGCCTGTCCGGCTGTGACGTTGCCGCATACGCCGTTCTGGCCGCCTGTCAACGCTGCGAGGCAGCTTTGACAGCTATTGCCGCTACACGCGGTGTTGCAGCACACGCCCGACGAGCAAAATCCGGAAGCGCATGACGCGCCGGAACTGCACGCGGCGCCAAGCGGGCTCTGCACGGTCTGGCACGAGCCAGCGTTGCAGCTCTGCCCTGACGGGCATTTGACGCCGCAGCCTCCGCAGTTGTTCGGATCATTGGTCTCATTGGTGCACTGCCCGCCGCAGTTGGTCAGGCCGCCGGTGCACGCTACTGCGCACGTTCCGGAACTGCACACCACGTATGGATTGGCGGTCGGGCACGCTTGCCCGCAAGCGCCGCAATTCCCCATGTCCGTCTGGGTATTCACGCACGCTGATCCGCATAACGTGAACCCGGGGGCGCATCCGCAGGTGCCGGAGCTGTCGCACACCTGGTTCGCGCCGCACGCAGTGCCCGCCGCAACCGGGGCGCAGGTCCCGCTGGCGCAGGTCTGGCAAGGGCCGTTGCAGGAAGCCGTGCCGCAGCACGCGCCATTGACGCAGTTCCCGCTGGTGCAGGTGGCGCCGGTGGAGCAGGCGGCGCCGTTCGACGACAGTGACGCGCACACTCCGCCGCTGCAGCTGTTGCTCTGGCAGTTGGCGTTGGAGGTGCAGGCGCTGCCGTCAGGCAGGGGCGCGGCGCAGATGCCGGAGGTACAGACTCCGCTGCTGCACGAACTCCCGCTGGTGCACGACACTCCGGCTCCGCAGTTGGACGAGCAGGAGCCGCCGCAAAGTCCGCCGATGCAGGCCAGCCCGGAAGCGCAGGCTGTGCCGCATCCGCCGCAGTTGGCCGTGTCCTTCGTGGTATCGACGCAGTAGGAGGAGCAGGACGTTCCCGAACACTGGGCCGCGTCCCCGGACTCCTGCATCTTGTACTCGACCATCAGGTTCGCGTCCGACCCCGGGTTGGGACCGCAACCCGCGGCAGTGCGCAGCAGCGCCTGGATGGTAGCTCCCGCGGCGAACATCACGGACGTCGGGCCGCTGTCGGCCCAATAAGCGCCGGGAGTGAGAACGAGGTCCTGCCCCTGCGTTCCGTCGGTAATGCGGAACACCGCGGCCGGGCATCCCTGGCCCGTGGGCGTCTTCACCTGCGCCCCGATACGCAGCACGGTGATGGGCTGATCGAGCACGATGGTGCTGCCCGTCCATGTATTGGAAAGCGAACCCGGGAAGAATGAGGAAAAGATCATGCGGGCGTTCAGGCTGCCGGGAGGTCCCTGGGGGCCTGGCTGACCGTTGGCTCCTGGCTGACCGTTAGGTCCGGGCTGGCCCTGCACTCCGGGTTGGCCCTGAAGTCCCGGCTGACCATTGGCGCCTGCCAAGCCGTTGGGCCCTGGCTGGCCGTTTGGTCCGGGCTGCCCCTGGACGCCTGGTTGTCCTTGAACTCCCGGCTGACCTTGAACTCCAGGTTGGCCCTGGACACCGGGCTGGCCCTGAACTCCGGGTTGACCGTTTGGTCCGGGCTGACCCTGAACGCCTGGTTGCCCCTGAACACCGGGCTGGCCCTGGGGCCCCGGAGGTCCCTGCTCTCCGGCGCCAGCGAGCAGGTATTGCAGGACCGGCCCGTGGCTGGTGTCGGTGTCTTCCTTGCTGTCGAAGAGGAAGTCGCCGTGCGCGCCTTCGAGCGTCAGCACGATGCCGTTGTTCGTCTCCACACCCGAGAGCCAGTCCTCAACCAGCGACGTGACGTCGATATCCACGAACTGGTTCACGCTGGCGGCTGTGACCGACACCGGATGCCCGCCCGTAGCGGAAGCGCCAAATCCGGGGGCATTCAGTGAAGTAATGGTCGTCTGCTGCCAGGGAGCCTCCACCGGCGCCGCATCAAAGGAACCCGCCGTATTCACCTTGTCGATAAAGAGCCGCAGCGTGGCCTGCTTCAGCGTCGAGCCGCTGGGAATCGAGGAAAGGTCGAACTGAAGGTAGACCGAACTTCCTGACGCGACCTCAAGAGTGGGGTTTGGCTTGGCGCCGAGTGCATCCTTGTGGCCGGAGGCGACGGTAGCGTTGGCCACCGGCCGGGCGGTCTGGGCGATTGCAACAGCAGCAGTTAGAAACAGCGCAACGAGGCAGGGAAAAGCCTTTCGGACAGCACACACACGCATCGATACCTCCAGGCAAAGCACGGCTGATGGAGCAAATGGCCCTGAATTGAAGCTGAAAACAGGGGAGAACGGCCCAGTTGAAACTGAAGCTTGTGAGGCAGGAATCTGTGTGGAAACTCAGGACAGCCTAACAGAGGATTGCGCCACTGACAACAGGGGATCGCGCAAACAAAACTACCCGGGAGTAACGCGCACCCGCCGTTACGACGGTGTTTCGCGCCGCACTCCCGGTCTCACTATTTCAATGCTTCAATGTTTCGCTGCCGGCTATCCCATCAGCCCCTTGTGCCCGAGCCAACACCGCAGGTACGATGCTTGCCCGATGTGGTAGGTCTCGTGCCACGCCAGAAAGCTGACGATCCCGCTTTCCTTGCCGTCCGTGCTGGGAGGTCCCGGCTGTCGCGCCGGCTGCGCCAGCGATTCCTCCGAGGCATTCTCGAACACCTGTGCGAGCGCGTCGCCCGCTTCCTTCCAGCCTTGAAGCAGAACTTCGGGCGAGGGATACGCCGTTGTCTCGTCAATCTTCACGCCGCGCGCGAAGATGTCCAGCCAGGGCTGGGACCACTCGGTCCCCAACCGCTTCAAGAGAGCTTTCCGCGTCCACGTCACGTGGCCCACGATCCAGGCAATATGGTTCGCCTTCTCGTCGGGCCGGCGGAGCCACTCCTCCGGAGTAAGTTCATCCACCATCTTCACGAGAAAGCCATTGTTGAATCCGTACTGCTGGGAGGCGGTGACGATTGAGGCTGGAACAGGCATGAGCAAGATTCTCCTTGGCACATGGATGAAGAATCTCCCAGCTGTGATTCAGAGAGAATGTGAATCCTGATTCGCTTCTCGATCCGCAAACAGAAACGGCGCCCGCGAGGACGCCGCTCTCTCCAATATCCAAGTCCTCTACGCCCGGCTCAGGTAAGCGCCCTCGCTCGTGTCCACGCGGATCTTCTCGCCTTCGTTGATGAACGGAGGAACCTGAACTACCAGGCCCGTCTCGGTCTTCGCCGGCTTGGTTACGCTCGAAGCCGTCGCCGACTTCAACCCCGGCTCGGTCTCCACTACCGTCAGTTCCACAAACGTCGGCAGCTCGATGCCCACGGCGAGGCCGTCGTGGTAGCTAACCCTGATCTGCAGGTTCGGCGTCAGGTACTCCACCGCGTCGCCGAGCGTCGAGCTCTTCAGCACCGTCTGCTCGTAGTTCTCGGGATTCATGAAGTAGTAGTCGTCGCCGTCGTTGTAGAGATACTCCATTGCGACTTCATCCACCACTACTTTCTCAATGGCGTCGGCAGAGCGGAAGCGGTGCTCGAACATGGCCCCGGATTTCAGGTTGCGCAGCTTGGCCTGGATGAAGGCGCGCAGGTTGCCGGGCGTGCGGTGCTCCACCTTGAACACCAGGTGAAGCTGGTCGTTGTGCTTGATGATCATGCCCGGACGCATTTGGGTGGCGGGAATCGCCATAAACAGTAGACTCCTTGCTGGGATCGCGTCATAAGACGCAAAAAGGTCGGATCGAAACCAATTCCTATTTTATCGTATTGAGAACTCAGTACCGGCCGCGGACAACCGGCGGCGCCCGGGCCGGACCGGGCAAGCGACAGCGTCCGCGCGATTCGAAGCCCATTTTGAGTTGAATGCACCCGTCAGCTAGGATTACCCCGAATCGCTCCACGGGAACCACCAACCTTTCAGGAGCATCGCATGCGCATTCGACTCGCCGCCCCGGCGGCCCTTCTCGCTTCCCTGGCTCTGAACCTCGTATCTGTCCTCGCGCAATCGCCGGCCACGCAATCGCCGGTCACGCCGCAACAAGCCGTCGCCGCGCCCGTTCCGCCTCCGGTGCCGGCTGACGCCCCTTACAAGAACGCCAGTCTTCCCGTCGATCAGCGCGTCGCCGATCTGCTCTCCCTCATGACTCTCCCCGAGAAAATCTCGATGCTCGCCGGCTCCGGCTGGATGGAGTCGACCCCCATCCCCCGCCTCGGCATCCCTGCCATCAAAATGGCCGACGGACCCATGGGTGTCCGTGCCTGGTACGGCAGCTCCGCCCTCACCTCCGCTGCCAACGCCTCGCAGACGGTCTACGCCACCGCGTTTCCTTCCGGCATCTGCATGGGCGCGACCTGGGACCCGGCCCTCGTGCAAAAAGAAGGCGCCGCCATCGGCCAGGAAACCAAGGCCCTCGGGCGCGACATGATCCTCGGCCCCACCATCAACATCAACCGCGAGCCGCTCTGGGGCCGCAACTTCGAGGGATACGGCGAAGACCCATACCTCACCAGCCGCCTCGGCGTCGCCTACGTCCGCGGCGTGCAGAGCGAGGGCGTCATCCCCAGCGTCAAGCACTTCGTGGCCAACAACGAAGAGTACGAGCGCCACCGCATCGATGAATCCATCAGCCAGCGTGCTCTCCGCGAAATCTATCTTCCCGCTTTCAAGGCCGCCGTCCAGGAGGGCGGAGCCTGGAACGTCATGTCCGCCTACCAGCTCGTGAACGGCGCGCACATGGCGGAAAACCAGCCGTTGCTCCGGGACATTCTCGAAAAGGAGTTCGGCTTCCAGGGCTTCGTCGTCTCCGACTGGGGATCCACCTACTCCACCGCGCCCACCGTCAACGCCGGAATGGACCTCGAGATGCCCGGCGGCGAGCCTGCCCAGAAGTGGATCGTGCTTCCACAAACCGTCCAGTCCGGCAACGGCGACCTCTGGCTCACGCCCGACAAAGTCCAGGCCGAGATCACTGCCGGCCATATCACCCAGGCGCAGCTCGATGACAACGTCAGCCGCATCCTGCGCGTGCTCTTCGCAAGCGGCCTCTTCGACCATCCTCACCCCGGCGGCGGCGACGTCGACACGCCCGAGCAGCGCGCCATTGCACTCAAAGGAGCAACCGAAGGCATCGTGCTGCTCAAGAACGACGCCGGCCTTCTCCCGCTCGATCCGGCCAAAATCCGCTCCATCGCCGTCATCGGCCCCAATGCAGCGGTCGCCCGCACCGGCGGCGGAGGCAGCTCCAACGTCCGCCCCAAAACCGCCACCGCACCGCTTGAGGCCATCCAGAAGCGCGCGGGCAGCGCTCTCACCGTCACGTATGCCCTCGGCGCCGGCATGGAGGGCGAAGACCCCGCGCACGACACACCCGAAGCCCGCGCGGCCGACCTGCAGCAGGCCGTCGAAGCCGCCTCGCACGCCGACGCCGCTATCCTCGTCGTCGGCCGATCCAGCAAGATCGAGCACGAGTCAGCCGACCTCCCCAACATGGACCTGCCTGCTGGTCAGGATGCGCTCATCCAGGCCGTCGAAAAGGCCAATCCGCACACCGTCGTCGTGCTCAACACCGGCAATCCTGTGACCATGACCCCGTGGATCGACTCGACGCCCGCACTCCTCGACATGTGGTACGGCGGCCAGGAGGGCGGCGAAGCGCTCGCCGCCATTCTCTTCGGCGATGCCGACCCCTCCGGCAAGCTCCCCGTCACTTTCCCCAAACGATTTGAGGACTGCCCCTGCTACGGCCACTATCCCGGCGAGAATCTCAAGGTCGACTATGCCGAAGGCATCTACGTCGGATACCGCCACTACGACACCAAGGACGTCGCCCCGCAGTTCCCCTTCGGCTTCGGCCTCAGCTACACCACCTTCCAGTACGACAACCTCGGCGCCACGCCGCGTCTCTCCCGAAACGGCAGCAAGTCGAACTTCGCCGTCAGCGTCGACCTGAGCGTGCAGAACACCGGCACACGCCCCGGCGCGGAGGTCGTCCAGATTTACATCCATCCGAACAAGCCCCGCATCGACCGTCCCGTCCACGAGCTCAAGGCCTTTCAGCGCATCGAGCTCCAACCCGGCGAAACCAGGTGGGCCCACTTCCACCTCGACGAGTCCGCCTTCTCCTACTGGAACCCGGCAACCAACTCATGGACCACCGATCCCGGCGAATATGAGATCGAGGCCGGCTCGAGCTCGCGCGACATCCGCCAGAAGAAGGTCGTCAATATCCCCGCCAGCTTCCTCCGCGACCGCTGACAGAGAACACGCAAGACGGCAGATCGGGCCACAGTTTGCCCACGGTTGGCACCGCGTAAGGCGGGGCCGCGAGCCGTTCGGTTTATTATTCCGAGCGGCCCGCGGTGGCTTATGAGGACTTCCGAGGGAAGTGCAGCGCACTGGGCCAATCCAGGCCGCCACCACATTAGGTAGAACACCTCGCGATCCCGGGGCGGATCGTGCGAGTGGCGGCGAGGCTGCAGGAGTTGGTCATCCGGAGGGGGGACACAACCCGCAACTGACCTGTTAGCTACACTTTCCAAGAGTTTAAGGACAGACCAGGTTTCCCGGTACTAGCAACATTGCTAGTACACCCTTACTCACTCGTAACCATGCTGCCGGCGGGCCCATCCGCTGCCCTATAACGGATGCTCCAGGACCTCCTCCGCCACGCCCCCGCCCCGCGCGGCAACCCACGCGATATAAAGCCCCGAAGCCACGATCAGCGCGCCGCCCAGAGCCATCCACACCGTCGGAATTTCACGCCACACCAGGTACGAGATCAGCGCGCCGGTCAGCAGCTGCGTGTAGTGGTATTGCGACACGTTCGACGCCGACGTGTGCTTGATGGCCATGAAGAAGCAGATGCTGCCGCCCGCGCAGAACACCCCCATCACGAACAACTCCGCCAGGACCAGCCCGCCCGGCGCCGTACCGTGGAACGCCATCGCGCCGAATCCCGCCGCAGCCATCACCGCGCCCGAAAAAAACGTCAGACTCTCCGGCGTCTCGGTCCGCGTAAGCACGCGCGACCACACCATGCTCACGCTGAAGCACGCCACGCACACCGCGCACGCCGCGTAGCCTATCCAGTCTCCGCCCGCTGGCCGTCCAAAGGGGTTCACCGCGATCACCACGCCGGCAAAACCCGCCAGCAGCGCCAATGCCTTTTTCGCGTTGACCTGTTCCTTTAGAAACACCGCCGCCAGGGTCGAAACCACCATCGGCGCCGAAAAGATGAGGATGTAGAACAGCGTGAGCGGAAGGTGCCACACCGCGATTACCACGCCGAGGTTGTTCGCGAGGTCAAGGCACGACCGCACCAGCTGGTTCCGCAGGTTCGCCGGCCGAAGCACCCGCATCTCGCCGCGCGCTGCCGCATAGCCGGCCAGGCACAGGCAAATGAAGAGCCCCAGGAACGCGACCACCTCATACGCCGGCAGCCTGTAGCGTCCGATCCACTTCATGGTGCTGTCTGTCAGCACCCACAGCGTGAACCCCGCCACCGCCAGTCCGATGGCCTCGAAGTCAGTCGCTGTGCGGTCCCCACTACGGCGCATCATGGCGCGCCGCGCAAGCACTGAACGCGCTCATTCCATCCTGCCCAGGCGGCGCCGTACTCGATTCCCATCCGTAAAGCCTACCAACCGCGCCGCACCCTCGCGCGGCCTTCCACGCGAAGAAGCGGATCCTGATGATGGCTTGCCCGCAAGACTTTTTCGCGAAGCAGGCAATCCGCCCGCGGCATGTTCAGGAATGTGGCTAGAACGTCCCCAGGGTGAACTGCGGCGCGAGACGCGGGCCCGACCCGGTTTCCTCGCTTGCCCTTTGCAGGTCCAGAAGCTGCTTTTGGCGGCCCGGGCTCGCAATGGTCTCGAGGTTGCTCTGCACAAGCGCTCCAATCGGCTTGGGAAACTGGGTGGAAGCCAGTCTCCGCCCCCGGTACATCACACCCTGAACGTCCGCCGCCGCGGCCGGAATGTAGGAGACCGCCTGGGTCGTCGCGCGTTCGATTGTCGCGTCGTCGGGCATCAGCGCCTCCACTTCCTTGGGGTCTGGATTCCCACCTTTTTGCGCGGCGTAGATCTGCTGGCGCGATTTGAATAGGGCGAGAGCGGCGATCCTGCTTGTATCCGGCGCTTTGGCAAGCTGCGCGTCGCCGAATGAGCGCCACTTCATCCCTGCGCCATTCGTGACGTCGAACCCCTCATGGTTCATCCGGTCATGGATGCTCTTGAGCACGAGTTGCTCTGCATTGCCGCTGAGCGAGACGATGCCCGCGTAAAGCTGTGCTTCGGGGTTCTCGGTGCGCAGCGGGTTTGTCTGAAGATAACGCGTGATTTCGGCCATCAGCCTGGCCTTGTCGAACAGGTGTCCCGAGGCATAGGAATCGGTCAGGAAGTGTCCGCCGCTTGCATCCACCAGCAGCGCATGTTGCAGGCCGCGATCATCCTTGGCCGCTTTCGCCTCCGTAATCGCCTGCGTATGCAGACGCCTCCATTCGACCCGGTTGAGCGGCGCAAAATGCGTGTCGTTCTTCTTGGCGAGGTCCAGATAGCGGCCCTGCGTGATTTCGTTATAGGTCTTGTTCGGATCCGAGAGCTTTCCCTTCCGTTCCTGATCGATCGCTTCGATCAGCTTGTCGATCTCATTCTTCCCGCCTTCCTTCTCGAGCGGCTGCGAGGCAGCTTTTGCAATCGCGTCCGGGCTTTCGTAGAAATCGCCATGCAGCGCGGTGATCTCGCCTGGCGACAGCTTGACGTCCTGTTTGCCCTTGCCTGCAACCGAACGCGAACCGGCGGTAATCTTGCCGCCGGCCTTTTTGAGAGGATCCGCTTTGATCTCCGCGGCCAGCTTGGCAGCATCGATCCCATGGTCTTTAGCCCATTTCTTTCCCTCTTCGGTCTGCACGAAGTCCTCGAGTTCATCGAGGCTTTTGTCGCCCAGGTCCTCATGCTCCGGAGATTCGTAGCGATGAATCGCCGGCGCCCCCGGCTCAAGCGCGGACTGGATCACATGGGCGACTTCATGCGCCAGCACATGCTGGCTCACCGGCCCGTCCGTCACGATCTGCGGCCCCCGGGCAAAGGCGGCTGCACCGATGCTGCGCGCCACGCGGCCGGAAATGGCGTCATCATGCAGGCGAACGGATCGCAGGTCATACCCGAATGCATGTTCAAACAAATGGCGAGCCGGATCGGGCAATCTACGGCCGGCAGAAACCGGAGCGGCAGCGGAGCTTCGAGGCAGGGGCCTCGGCGGTTCTTGTGGACGCAGAGCCGGCTTGCCCGAAGGGAGCGCCGCAACCGAACGGGCAGCCCATTCGGCTTCTGCTTCATTGCTCTCGCGATGCTTCGAGCCGCGGATCTCCACTGCCGCCTGTTGAGGTGTGCCATCTGACCTGTCCGCGGACTGAACGCCGGGCCTTATGCCGGGCCCAACAACCGGATGGACCGGAATGTTGCGGGGATTCCACACGAGGGCAGACGCCTCGACGCCGGAGTCAAGTGTCCGCGCTCCAGACAACGATTGCCGCGATGTCTCCCTGTCGGCAGAACCGGAGGCCGTTTTCGTCTGAGCTTTGGCGACCGGCGGAGCTAACACGGCTGCACCTCTCTGGATGAATCACAGCGAGCAATGCTTAGGGGGAAATTCTACGCCTCAAGCGGACCTCGGATACAAGATCTCTCTCGAGAGGATCCAAAGTCTCGATTCCAGCGTCCATGCAATCCACATCGTGGAAGCGACAGATTGAACCGCAACCCCGTTCCTTTATTCCCGGACCCGGCCTACAATCGAAGTCCACGGCATCGGCCGCCGCTCTCTCGCTTCTCATGCCGAAAGGAGCTTCCCCATGCAGACCCGCCACCTTGGCCTCAACGGCCCCGCAGTTTCGCCAATCTGCCTGGGAGGCAACGTCTATGGCTGGACTCTTTCCGAGGCCGACAGCCATCGCCAGCTCGACCGGGCCGTCGACTCCGGCCTCACATTCATAGACACCGCGGACATGTACTCCCGCTGGGTTCCCGGCCACCGCGGCGGCGAGTCCGAAACCATCATCGGCAACTGGCTTGCCCGCTCCGGTCGCCGCAAAGACGTGTTCCTCGCCACCAAGGTCGGCTTCGACATGGGCGACGAGAAGGAAGGCAAGAAAGGCCTGCGCCCCGCCTGGATCTCCCAGGCTGTCGAAGACTCGCTGCGCCGTCTTCAGACCGACTATATTGACCTCTACCAGGCGCACACCGACGACGAGCCCACCCCGCTCGAAGAGACGCTCGGCGCTTTCGACAAGCTGGTGCGGGAAGGAAAGGTCCGGCACATTGGCGCTTCGAACTACACGGGCAAGCGGCTCGCCCAGGCGCTGGAGACGAGCCGGCGGAACAACCTGGCCGCCTACATTTCGATCCAGCCGCACTACAACCTGCTCGAGCGCCAGCCCTTCGAAAGCGACCTGCTGCCAGCCGTCGAGAAGTATCAGCTCGGAGTGATTCCGTATTTCTCGCTGGCGGCCGGCTTTCTGACGGGCAAATACCGGCGCGGGACCGACACGTCGAAATCCGCGCGCGGCGGCATGGTGAAGAAGTACTTCAATGACCGCGGCTTCGCAATCGTGGACACGCTCGCGGAGATCGCCGGCGAGCACCAGGCAACGCCGGCCCAGGTAGCGCTCGCGTGGATGCTCGCGCAGCCCGGCGTGACTGCGCCGATCGCCAGCGCCACCAGCGACGAACATCTTGACGATCTGGTTGCCGCTACGAGCCTCGAACTCGATACGGCCAGCATCCATCGGTTGAACGACGTGAGTGCTGCGGTAGCTGCCTGACACCCGGAGACACAAGAGGCGCGATCCGCGTCAGCGAATCGCGCCTCTTGTCTTTCTGGTCCCTGATCCCTGCCTTACTTCGGCGGCTCGTACGGCTCAACCTTGAGCATGTCGGAGAGAATGCCGCGCTCCTCCGGGCTGAACTGGCCCTGGTAACGCGCGGAGTTCAGCACGATGCTGCGCTGATCGGGCGGCACAGAGCGAAGATCGCGAAACGCATTCCTCATGATGGCCTGCCGGTCTTGCGGAAGCGCGCCCCACTCGCGCGACGAACGGTTCACGCGCATGCGCTCCTCGGGCGAGAGCCGCTCCAGGTTCTCCGCACGGGCGAGCCGCCGCTGGCGCTGCTCCGGGGAGAGCGAGTCGACGCTGTGGAGTTGCTGCACCAGGCGCTGCTGCTCGCCGGGCGGCAAACGTCGGAAGCTGGGATCGCTGCGCAGCATCTGCTCCTGGTTTGCCACGGGAACGTTGCGGTGCTCGTTGAGCCACGATTGCAGGTGGCCAGGCGTCGCATAGTTTGGCGGACGATAGCCGGGATACGCGGGCCGCACCGATGCGGGCCCGAGAAACTGCGACCCCTGAGACGGCTCCGGGTACGCCGGCCGCGTTGAGCCCTGCGGATACTGGTTGGGTTGCGGGCTGGCATTTGGCCGCGGCGGCGTGTTCCGAGGGGGCGGCACATAATTCGGCCTCGCCTGGGTATGGGGCTGCGGGCGGCTCTGCTGGCGGGGAGGGGGCGGGTTGTGCGGTGCCGGGTGCTGGTTTCCATGCTGGGCCCAGCCCATGGGAAGCGACAGTGCCGCAACCGCAGCAGCCACCGCTGCGCGGCGCAGTCCCGTCGCCTTCGCCCCACCCATCATCACCGTGTTACTCCCGTCCGCAGTTCTTAAAAGTCACCAGTAATTCTGTCTTCAACTTCTATTTGTCTCGTTCAGGTTTCAGTCTCCCGAATCCTGATCCGTTGCCGAGATATTCTCAAGCTGGTCGAGCAGTTGCGCGTTGTTGTCGAGCAATTGCAAATCGTGCACCACCGCGGTCTGCGGCGGCACCGCCGGAGGCGTCTGCCAGTAAAGATCGAGATAAGTTCCGCCGCCCAGGAGCAACAGAACCGTGAGAGCCATCGCAGCCAGCGGGCGAACGTGCATCTGCGAACCAATCATCATCCGCGCCCGGATCCGGTCCATGATCCGCACAGGCCACGACGGCGGCGCAGCCTGCTTCTCTTCTTCGAGCCGCGCCTGAAACCGGGTCATGAAGTAGGGATTCGGCTCCGGGGCTTCCCATGCATCCATCGCCGCCATGGTCGCGCGCAGCTCTTCGAGCTCGGCGCGGCAGGCGTTACATTCAGCCACGTGCGTCTTCACCGCCGCAGGCGCATTCTCAGGATCGAGCAGCAGGTCCGCCAGCTTCGTCTCCATGCCCGCGCAGATTGTTGTGTTCCGTTCCATCTCCATCACCCCACTTTGTTGACCCGGTTTCCTTGCCGATAGTCTCTCGGTCTCTAGATGAATTCCTTCAGTTTCTCCCGCAGCGTTTGATAGGCCCGAAAGAGCAGCGATTTGGTGGCCGACTCGCTGAGCTTGAGAACCTCTCCGATCTGCCGGTAATCCAGGCCCTGGTACTTGTGCATCAGCACCGCCATCCGCTGCCGCTCCGGCAGCGCCATCACGTGCTTGCGGATCATGGCCATGCGCTCATCGCGGAGCATCCGCTGCTCCACGGTGAGCTCGTCGTCGGCGATCTCCGGCGTGGTTCCTGTCTCCTCGTCGGGCACGTCGAGATAAACATTTTGCGCGGTGCGCTCGTGCTTCGTATCGCGCGCGTAGTTCACCGCCAGGTTGGTCGCGATCCGGTAGAGCCAGGTGGTGAATTTTGCTTCGGCCCTGTAGCTCTCCCTGGATCGGTAGACGCGCAAAAACACTTCCTGGGTTAATTCCTCCGCCACCGACTGGTTATGCACCATGCGGTAGAGGAAGCTGATCATCGGCCGGTGGTACTTCTGGACCAGGTAACCGAATCCCGCTTCGTCCCCGGCCGCCACGCGCAGCATGACGGCTGCGTCGCTTGCCGGGTCGGCCGCGGCCGAGCCGAGCTGCGCTTCGATTCGCGCGTCCGGGATAGCCGCCGGACCCGTTCCCAGCACCGGCCTGTCCAGGACCAGGGTCGCCATATCTTCTTCAACCCCATCCTCTTTAGATTGTTGCGCTGTTTCGCTCTCTTCGGCGCTTGAATTTGCGTCTTTCGGGCCGGGTTGGGAAGGCCGTTTGCCGGCTCCCGGCGAGCCTCCGGCGCCTCCCGTCGCGGCCAGGACCGGAGTCCGGTCCAGGGGCCGCGCCGAGTCGAAGTAACTATTGAAGGCCGTGGCCGCGGCGGGACGAAGGCCACCCGCATCGCCTTCGGGTAGCGAGTCGGCCCACGGCCGGATTGATTTCGATCGAAACAACATGCGTTATGAGGCGAACTCTTTTCCTTACAATGCGGGGGGAGGAGAATTCAGCTTCGCGGTTTGGTCCTGCGGGCCCGCAAATGTTACTCTAACCTACGGGAACCCCCTCCGGTTCTTATCTTGCAGGTACCGCATTTTCAGGGCGCTTAACTCAGCGGTAGAGTGCCATCTTCACACGGTGGAAGTCATAGGTTCGAATCCTATAGCGCCCACCATTCCTGCGTTCAGGCCCTACCCCTTCATTGCATTCTGGGTCAGGATTTGGCCTGCGGGCTCCGACGCCCGCAAATCGGCTCAAGTTCGAATCCTATAGCGCCCACCATCCCTGCGTTCAGGCCCTACCCCTTCATTGCATTCTGGGTCAGGATTTGGCCTGCGGGCTCCGACGCCCGCAAATCGGCTCAAGTTCGAATCCTATAGCGCCCACCATTCCTGTGTCTGCTTCCCCCCAATCGCCTCACCCGTTAACTTCAGCCTTCTCAGTGATCGGCGGTTCCGTCCGACCACTCTCGAACGGGAACGAGGAATATCGTCAGGTCTTCCCACTTGTCATTGAAGGCGAAGATGGGGGAGCCTTGCTCACCCGCTCCCCATGCCGCCGGGGCAGTTTGCGAAAGGAAAAACATCAGGTGCGGATGCCAGTGTGGGTCGCCATCGCTCAAGTGACTCTGTTTTGAAAGCATGTAACACATCGCGCCGAGTTCGATCGGAGGCAATTCCTTTTTCTCGACCTCGGCTTTGACGGTGTCGATCATCTGGGCTTTCGTCCGTCCGGCCAGGAGCAACTCCGTCTTCTTGATCGTGCGCGGCAGGTAAGTCCGCACGGCCGGGGCATTCAGGCAGAGCGCGGCGCGCCCCTTCGGGTTCCAGAACTCCGGGTCGTCGATTGGAGCCGTCCAGGAACGTTCCACCAGGCACACAAAACCGTTCGTGCCTTTGACCGCGGTTTCGAAACCGTGGCGTCCAAGAACCAGAACGCCGGCATCGCGCGAGATGGACTCTGGCGCCGCACTGCGCGCCAGCGCGATCTCGGCGTCTCGATCCATCAGGTATTGATCCACCGGGGCCATGTTTGGGTAAGTCGACTTGGCATCCTGTGCTATCGCGTGCCAGGCCGAGCCAAGCAGCACAACAAACGCGGCACTCTTCGCCGCGATTGTAGCGGTCTTTTTGCGTAACATGATTCTCCTCCAAAAATTAATTTCCAGGGGTTAGGTTGACATCAACATAGACGCGGCGGCGGCGATCATGTCACTTGCCCGCTTACTGTGCCGACTCCGCGATGGCCCGCGCGCGATCCATCAGAAGCTTCCGCTCCTGCGCATTCTGGGTCATTCCCGCCGCCCGCTCGAACTCCGCGCGAGCCTCCGCGTGCCGCCCCAGCCTGGCCAGCAGATCGCCGCGCACGCTGGGCAGAAGGTGATAGTTCTTCATCAGCGGGTCTTCGCGCAGCGGCTCCAGCAACTCGAGCGCCGGCTGCGGCCCGGCATGCCTGCTCACGGCAACGGCGCGGTTCAGTTCCACCACCGGCGACGGCGCCACCGCCGCGAGTTCCGAGTAGAGGGAAACCATCCGTCCCCAATCGGTCTCCGCCGCAGTCCCGGCCCGCGCATGGCACGCTGCAATCTCCGCCTGCAGACGATAGGGTCCGCGCCCGTGCGCAAGCGCATCAGCTCGCTTCAGCGCGGCCAGGCCGCGTTCGATCTGCATCCGGTCCCATAACGCCCGGTCCTGTTCCATCAACAGGATCGGCTCACCTGTCGCAGTCACCCGTGCGCGCGAACGCGATGCCTGGATCTCCATCAATGCCACGAGACCGTGCACCTCCGGTTCGCCGGGCTCCAGCTCGGCGAGAATGCGGCCCAGCCGCAGCGCCTCGTCGCACAGCGAAGTGCGAGTAAGGTCTTCTCCTGCGGTTGCCGAGTAACCCTCGTTGAAGATGAGATAAATCACCTCCAGCACCGACGACAGCCGCGCCGCGAGATCCAACCCGCGCGGAACCACAAACGGAATCTGCTTCTGCACCAGCGTCTTCTTGGCGCGGACGATGCGCTGCGCGATGGTCGGCTCAGGAACCAGGAACGCCCGGGCGATCTCGTCCGTCGTTAACCCGCCCACCACCCGCAGAGTCAGAGCAGCGCGCGCCTCGGCGGAAAGCACCGGATGGCACGCGGTGAAGATCAGCCGCAGCACGTCGTCGCCGATGTGATCGTCAAGCGCATTCGCAAGGTCCGGCGGCGTGCGTTCCAGCTCCTGCAACTCGCGGCTCAGCTCTTCATGCTTCAGGCCGTTGCGCCCTGCGGCGCGAAAGTGATCGAGGGCGCGATGCCTGGCCGTAGCCATGAGCCATGCGCCGGGGTTAGGCGGAATGCCGGTTGCCGGCCACTTCTCCAGCGCCACCACCAGAGCTTCCTGCGCAAGATCTTCGGCGAGGCTCACGTCGCGCACAATGCGCGTGAGCCCGCCGATAATCTTCGCGGCTTCCATCCTCCAGACGGCATCAATTGCGCTTCGGCTATCGGCAGCAGACATTGCCACCGATCACATCATGCCGCGCTCAGCGAACGCAATCTCCTTCCGGCCGGCAATCGGAATCCGCACGTCAGTTCGCCGCGGCCGCAGCCTCGATCTGGTCCCCCATGGTCTGTCCGCCCTGTGCGTCAAATAACTGCCGCAGCTCGCACTCGCCCTGGCCCATCACCTCGAGAAACTCCTTCACGAATGCGACTGCTTCCTCTTTTGAAGCGGCGTCGAGGATGGCAAATCCTCCCACCACCTCTTTGGCCTCTGTGAAAGGCCCATCCTTCACGGTGAAGTTGCCGCCGTCGATGCGGACCCGCGCGCCAAATGCCGTGGGGAGGCATCCCTCGGTGCCGAGCAGCTTGCCGCTTTTCATCGACTCTTCAATCATCTTGCCCATGCGAGCCATCTCTTCAGGGCTGGGTGGGGTGTTGCGTTCAGGACACTTGTAGATGCTCAGGAATCGCATGACGAGTAACCTCCATTGATTGGGTGCCGGAGAAGAGTAGCATTTCATCCGGTCTCACTTACACATCGAACCGGAAACCCCAAAATCGACACGCCCGAAAAAATTTTTTCCAATAAATCGGCCGAGGGAACAGCAGCCGCAGTTCCCCGCACGCCGGTCGCTCTTGACGAGATGAATCCATCGCGATCGAAGCCGAGCCGGCATTATCGTGTCGCCGAGTCAAAATGCGATGGCCCTTCCGTTCGGAAGGGCCATCGCGGTTGGAGTAGTTGAAGCGCCTATTGCGTAACGGTCAGGCTGAAGCTGGTGCTGTTGCTGATGTTGTTCGCGGTTCCGGTGACAGTGACGGTGTAGGAGCCGGCCGAGGTGCCGCCGGTTGATCCGCTGCCGCCGCCAGGGCCGTTGCCCGGACCGCCGCTGCTTACGTGAGAGCAGCCCATCGTGCCGAGCGCCACCAGGGCGAGGGCGAGGCAGAACATGGCCAGCCAGTTACGGCGCCGCTTCGGAATTCCGGCGAACAGCACGATTGCAAGCGCCGCTCCGCCGGTCGGCCAGAGCAGATTACGGCCGCCGTCCTTTGTTGACGCCTGCCCGTTGGCCTGCGTGTTGATGATCACGGTTGTGGTTTGAGGGTTGGTGCCGCTGAGCGTGAGCGAGTTGCTGGTGAAGGTACAGAGCGGCAGAACGCCGGCCGAAGTGGAGCTGGTGACGGCGCAGCTGAAGTTCACGGTCCCGCTGAAACGTCCGAGCGGATAGACGGTAATAGATCCCGTATTGCCGGAGCCCGTTCCAGCCTGGACGTTCATGGGCTGGATGCTGTTGCTGAGGAAAAAGCTCTGGCTGCCGGCGGGCGAACCGCTCACCTGCGCGACAATCCCCAGGGTGTGGGCGTACGCACCGGTCGAATCGGTAGCCGTTACGCCGACGTTGTAGTTGAGGTTGGCCGTATTTGCTGAAGCGTTGATCGTGAGAGTCGCCGTCGCCGTCCCGCCCGCGGTCAGCGTTACCGAACCCGGGACAGAGCAGGTGACGCCAGGCGCCGGCGAGCACACCAGGGTCAGAGTCCCGGCGAATCCGCGGTCTGAGTAAAAGGTGATGGTGGCCGTGCCGCTGCTGCCCGCCTTGACGGCAACCTGGCTCGCACCAAGCAGCGTGAAGTCGGGATGGTTATTGTTGATCGAGGCGGAGAGGGTCGTGGCCGACGGGTTGTAAACCGTGTCGCCGCTGTATTGGACCATCACCTGATTTGTGCCCGGCGGCAACATGTTCGAATCGAGCGTTGCGGAATAGCTTGAGCTGTCGCTTGCTCCGATGACAAGGTCCGGAGCGGCGACAACCACGCCATTTGCATAGATCCATGCAGTGCCGGTCGGCGCCGGATTTCCAGTCTGGCCGGTGACAGTTCCGCTGATCGTAACTCCCGGGCTGGTAGGCGAAAGAGTCCCGCTGAGGTTGGCTGTGATCGAAGATGCCAACCCCGAGGCCGGCACAACGATTGTGATCGGGGCCGACTCCGTTACAGATGTGTAGTTTGCATCGCCCGAGTACGTGAGGGTGAGGGCATACGTCCCGGCAGGAGTGTTCGCGGGCAGCGAGAAAGTTGCGACGCCCTCCGGGAACAGCACGTCCGGATCGAGCTCGGGAACCAGGGTGCCCGTCTGGGAGCCGGCGCCAGGCTGCCCGGTGACGGTCACTGTCCCGCTTGGAGCCATCGCCGGACTGAGCAGCAGCGCGCCCCTGTTGTTCAGCGCAGGAATGTTGGCGCTGTTGGCCACGAAGATCTGGTAGACGATGGTCTGTCCACCTTGAATAGTGGTCGGCGAAGTCTGGGCAGGAACGACCGCGAAGAGCTGCGGCGTATTTTGCGTAACAGTAAGGTTGAGCGCCGCGCTGGTTGAAGCCTTGTAGCTGCCGTCGCCGGCGAAGGCGGCGGTAACAGAATGCGTGCCGACGCCAAACACAGCGTTGTACTGGGCAAATCCCTCGGAGTTGAGCTGTGAAGTGGAAACAGCGTTTGCGCCATCGTTAAGAGCAATGGAGCCGGTAGCCGGACTGAAATATGCGGTCTTGCAGGCGGCCGGCGGGTTGGCTACGACACACTGTTTGAAGAACGTATCCGGAACCGGCCGCGCATGAACGATAACCTGCGCGCCGTAGGGTACGGTCAAGGCTCCCGGAGGCAGGCCTCCGGCTCCGGCGGTGAAATAAGCGAGCACATCGCTGGTTTCCGGAGCCACGGTGATCTGCGTCTTGGCCGAGGAGCTTGCGGCGTTGGCGGTATCCCCGCCGTACTGCGCCCAGATGTTGTATGTACCGCCCGGCAGGTAGTTAATGCTCCCGGTGTACGCGCCGGTGTTATCGAGTGTAAAGAAAGCCTCGGACAGGTTGACCGGGGTCGTGCTGTCGGTCATCAGCGACACATCGCCGGTGGCAATGCCCTTGGGAACCGTAACGGCGCCGCCGAGCGTAATGTCGGTGCCATGGGCAAAGCTCGTTCTCGACGGGGTCATTGTGACCGAAGACGAGGCGAACTTCACCTTGTTCCAGTTGGTAACAAGCTGGTTGGCGTCCACGGTGCCGAGGCCCGTGGCGAGATCGTACCCAGCCGTCGCGTTGTACCAGGGCGTCGTTCCGGAGCCGATTTGCCCTATGGTCGTTTCGTCAATGACGACGGGATTCGCGACCGCAATGCAATCCGGGGTGGCATCGCTGAGGTCGCACGGCATCGAGTTGGTGCCCGCTGTCACGTCATTGAATGACTTGGGGAACTGCGCGGCGAGCGGGTAGAGCACGACGTTCGCCTGGCCCTGCGGCCCGTACTGCTGGTTCACGAGCGCCATCATGCCGGCGAACAACTGCACTGATACAGACGTGCCTCCCACACCGGAGATCTGGACCTCCTGGCCGCTCGTGGGTGTCTGGCAATCGCCATCCGCAACGCAGATCGGGTAGAAGCTGCCGTTGATCCCGTTGCCGGCGAACAGTGAAACATCAGGAATGTCGCGGGCGCCATCTGCCGGCACGCCGGTCCCTGACTGCCACGCCGGTTTCCAGGTGAAGAATGAACTCACGCCGCCACCGCCCCCGACAATGGGGTACCCGTCTGGCGTGGGAAATAGGTTCAGGCCAAACTGCGAATCGTTCCAGGGCTGCTCGGGAATGACACCCTTGATGGAAACAGCCGGGGCGCTGTTGCTCGGCGTAAGATTCCAATAACTGCCGAGCTGCGCCTTGATCGCCGTCGACCCCTGGTTGTACGAGCTGTAGTAGAAGTCCGTTCCGCCGACGGCAGTGTCCCACGGAGATGTCGCCAGGCCGTTCACGGTGGCGCCATAGATGGCGAAGATGTCGCCGCGGTCGCATTCGGCTGCGCCTTCGTCGCCCGATGCTACGAGCACCGAAATGCCCTGTGCCGCCGCCTGCTCCCAGAGATCGCTGATTGTCAGCAGGGAGGAAGGACTGTTTCCCGGTTCGCATGTTTCAAAACTGAGGCTCATGACGGGAGCAACATTGCCGTAAATTGCGTGTTCGGCAGCGAGCAGCAGGCCGGGTTCGAGAGTGGTGTCGCCTGCGATGACCAGGTTGACGTTTGCATTGGGCGCAATGGCGCCGGCCCATTCGACGTCGAGGTAGGCCTCCGTCGAAGCAAAGTTCGGCCCGAATGGATCCTTGGATCCATCGATGCCTGGATCGTTTCCGTCGATGATGACATTGGGCGGGTTCCAGGGCAGGCCGAACATCTTGCGGAACTGGTTTACCTGCGCCACGTTGATGTTTGACTCATTGATGACCGCGATGCTCTGCTGGGTTCCGTTCACGCCGGCGGCGTAGAGCGGGTTCAGGTCGTACTGGACATACGCATCGCCGGGCGCCACCGGGAACAAAAAGCCGGTGCTTGAACTGCCCATCGTCCAGCCGGGACCCGGAGCGGCCTGGCCGGATTGCAGGTTGTAGTTTGCCTTGCCAATGTAATGGCTTGCCGGGGTGACCCGGAAGTTGTTCAGGGAGACGAATCCGCCGACCACATTGGAGAGCGCCGCCGGAATCTGCGGATCGCTCGAATTGGCAAACCGCTTCTCGCCATTCACCTGGTACTGATGAATCGACGAGTGAAAAGCGCCGCGGAACTGGCCGGCGGTCCCGGTGAATTCGATCATCTGCTTGCCGGGCGCGACCTGCGTGACGCTTAGGCCGTGGCTCGAGAGCCAGTTCGTGACGGCCGCGATGTCCTGATCGGACGGGCCGAATTGCTTGCCGAATTGCGCCGGCGTGAGCCATTTGTGATAGTTCGGCGAGCCGGGCGTGTTCATCTCCTGGATCAGGCTGCGCAGCGAGGATTCCTGCGCCCTGCTGCGCTGCAACAGCAGGTGGACCCTTCCGAGCTGCATGTCGTCGGCAACCGCTCCGCGATCGTTCTGCCGTGTGGCAAGGGAACTCACGGTGTTCTTGAGGGCCACAAGCTGATGTTCGTTGATGGGTCCGGAGATGCGTGAAGTCGCGGATTGCTGGGCAATCGATGTTCCGGCAAGCACTCCTGAAAGCAAAGCGCACTTAACCACGGCACGTAAAACATGCATGAAACCCGTCCACCTTTCATCGGAAACGTTCAGGCGCACAGCACACCCCCGGTTTCTAACTTGCGCTTCTTGTATGGGGGATTAACGGAGAACACTCTAACGACTCACTGCGGCGATGACAAGTGAAATCTTCGTACACCGAAGACCTATCTAACTGAATCCCATCGAGCGCGTCGGAAATTGGAGAGAGTCGCGGAGAAGAGATGATGGCGGGCGGAGAAGATTGAACAAGGATGCGCGGACCACAGAACCGCGGCCAAACCTGATGAGGCAAGCGACACCGAAGATGAAAATTGAGTAACAGAGGCCGCGCGGCTGAATCGCAGACCGGACTTCAACTCACGCGATGCGAGGGCCCGCGGGTGCGGACGCGTATGAGCCCGATCTGCAGGCAGGGAGCGCGATTTCGCGTTTACCGCGGAGATTGCGACGGGCCGGAGCCGGGCCTATTCGTGTCCGCAGAGCGGGATCGACGGTCCAGCGGAAGCCGTCACGGCGACGCCCCCGGCGCTCGAATCGGGAGTATACGCGGCGTCCTGCACCGGAGCGGAATCGGATGGCTTCGGAGGCGCGGCATAGCAGGCCTTGCCCGTATTGGTATCGAGAACCATCGGATAACCGAAATAGGACACGTAGTGATGCGGCGGATGCGTGCGCCCCGCGGCGAAGCTGAATAGCCCCACGAGAACAACGGCAACGGCGGCTGCCCATGCAGGAATTCTGAGCGGACGGCGCACGAGGCGGACTAACGGAGATAGGCGGCTGTGACGCTGGATGGCAGAGTTAGCTTCCAAAGTGAGAACAGGCATGCGACTCCTCTAATGTATGCACCCCTTGAAACCTGAGGTCTGGCTTGTACACAGGTTGCCCATGCGGGGGAAGGGGGCAGGTTTCGGGCTTGTTTCAAGGATACCCGAACTTCAGTCCATGGAAAATGAGATTGACCGGAAAGTTGCACCTTGCGGGATGGTTGCGCGTAAGGGGAGCGTGGGCCGAGGAGGAGCCGGGAACTATGATGGTCGCCATGGCACACAAGGTTCGCTGGGGCGTGTTGAGCACGGCAAAGATCGGCGTGGAGAAGGTGATTCCCGCCATGCAATTGGGGAAACACTCCGAAGTTACGGCGATCGCCTCGCGCGACGCGGCGCGGGCGCGGAAGGCGGCTGATGAACTGGGCATCGCGAAGGCGTATGGATCATACGAGGAGTTGCTCGCAGACCCCGAAATTGATGCAATCTACAATCCGCTGCCGAACCAGCTGCATGTGCCGTGGACGGCGAAGGCTGCCGAGGCGGGAAAACACGTGCTGTGCGAGAAGCCGTTGAGCATGACGGTCGCCGAGGCGGAGAGCCTGCTTGAAGTGCGGGCGAAGAACAACGTGAAGATTGGCGAGGCGTTCATGATCCGCAGCTTTACGCAGTGGATGCGGCTCAAGGAACTGCTGGCTGAAGGCGCGGTGGGCGAATTGCGCGCGGTGATGGCGTGGTTCAGCTACTTCAACGTCGATCCCACGAATATTCGCAATATTTTGGAGACGGGCGGAGGGGCGCTCTACGACATCGGATGCTACTGCATCCAGGCGGCGCGGACCGGGTTTGGCACGCTGCCGACACGCGTGGTGGGGCTGATCGAGCGCGATCCAAAGCTGGGCACTGACCGGCTGACATCGGCGCTCCTGGATTTTCCCGGAGGGCACGCGGTCTTCACCTGCAGCACGCAGACGATGGCGTATCAGCGCGTGCATTTTGTGGGGACGAAGGGGCGTATCGAGATCGAGATCCCATTCAACGCGCCGTGGGACCGGCCAACGCGAATTTTCGTGGATCGCGTGGGGAGCATCTTCGGCGAAGGGATCGCGGTGGAGGAGTTCCCGACGGCGAACATGTACACGATGCAGGGGGATGCGTTTTCGCGAGCGATCCTCGAGGGCGGCGAGGTTCCGGTGACGCTGGAGGATGGCATCGCGAACATGAGGGTGATTGAAGCTGTATTCAAGTCTGCGGAAACAGGTGGGTGGGTGAAGGTATAAGCAACGCTCCGCTGACAAAGGCGTCGGTTGTTGCGATCAGCTCTTACGGGCTCGCTTCGACGCGGGGCTCTTTTTTGCAGCTTTGCGCGAGGACGATGCTTTTTTTGCCGACGTCTTTGCTGCGGCGCTTGCTCGATGCGAGGTGACTTTCTTTTTTGTCCGGCTGGAAGATGACTTGGACGACGCGGTTTTGGTGGGCACTTTGGACGCAGCGTGCGAGTTGGAGACCCGGCCCGCGTTGAGATCAACGGAGAAGGTGTCTCCGACGCCCGTTTTGCCGGTGGAGGGATCGACGGTGACGAAGGTTCCGGTGATTGCGGACGGAGACACGGTGATGCGCAGGAAGCCGAACGTGGTGTCGTTGTATACCTCGAGTGTGAGCGGGTTGTTGCTCTGATCCGTGCCGGAGGCGGGGGTTTTCGGCGGAGCAACAGCGTTGGGCTTTAGGCCGGGCAGGTTGTAGTAGCCGCCCATTCCCGCGACAAGGAACGGTATCTGCTTGCCGCCGACGGTGCGCGTGTAGCGCTCGTACAGGTGAGCGTGTCCGGAGAGATATAGATCTGGCTGGATGCCGGCGGCCTTGCATGCGGAGTCGATCTGCTGAAGCATGGTGGGACTCGGGACGTGTTCGGGGCTGCCGGTAAACGGCGGGTGATGAGTAGCAATGACGAGCGCCCGTCCCTGCCCGTTGGCGCGCTCTGCCTTGGCGGCGGAGAGTTGCTGCTGGAGGAAGGCGAGTTGGGCATTGCCGACCTTGCCGCCGGAGATGACGCCCTCTGTGCTGCCTTCGCCGGTATTGGAGTAGAGGCCGATGAACTTGACGAACGGTGCGTTCAGCGTGAAGTAGACGCCGGGCTGGTCCATGGTCGTGCGGACCGCGCCCTGGCTGTCCGGGCTGTGCTGCGGAGCTGCGGTGCAGAAGTTGGCGCTGAACGCGGCGAGTGATTTGGCGGTTTCACCCTTGTACACAGCGCCATCATGATTGCCGGGGATGGCGAAGATAGGCGCGTTGTAGTCGCGATAGGGGTCGTAGAACTGCTCGAAATAGTACTGTTCCTGGCCGAAGTAATAAACCACGTCGCCGAGGTGGTACCAGAAAGAGGCCGCGGCATCCCGGGCCATGGCATCGGCGACGGCGAACTGGAACTCCGGCTTCTGGATGCCTCCGGTGTCGCCGACGGTGTGGAAAGTAATATTGCCTGATTGCTGGATCTTGTTCGCTGCCGCGGAACCGATCACGTTCGCCAGATCCATAGGAGCGGTGCTGCGCGGCGCCGGAAAAGGCTCCAGTATTGTGAGGCCGGTTGCCTTGCTGTCGGCTGAGATTTCCTGGGCGCTGAAGTCGTTGAAGTTGTCGGGAGTGAGGTCGGGGTCTCCAAATGCACGGGCGGTACCCATCGGCGCTCTCCTTGACGAGCGAGACTTTCGGCCTCGTCGATTGATCCAGCGTGAGAATTGACGGGCGGTCGCAGACGAAGAGATTGGGAACGGTCAAGGGAAACTAAACGAGCGGTCATCTTCATGCCGCGATCCAACGATTGCGGAAATTATACGCACGGTGTGTGAAACGAAGATTGCGCTCGCGGGTCGTGTAAGACCCCGCTCATTTCTGCCCGTTCGCCGGGGAGCTATTGGCCGAAGTGGATCCCCGAAATCCAGTGCTGTTGCCCGGCGTACCAGGCGAGGGCTGCCACTCCTGCGAGGACGAGGATGAAGATCAAAAGGGTCTTCCCCCATCCGCCGGATCTGCGCGGCGCGGTCTCTTCAGAGGGCGCGGAGGCAGGCTCCGTCACGTCCGCCGGCGGTGCGGGCGCAGTGACGATATCTTTCTCGTCGGAAAGAGCACCGGCCGCAGCGACGGATTCTCCCGGAGCGCCGGGTAAAGGAAGTTCGGCAGTGGGCTCGGGCTGGTTTGCGGACGGAGGCGGCACGGCGGCGGCGCCCTGGACGCTCGACAAGCGGACGACCTGGATGCCGATGTTGTCCGGGCCGCCGGCATCGAGAGCGAAGTTGAGCAGAGTGGAGGCCATGTCCTGGACATCGCGTTCGGGGTCGGTCATGACCTGCTCAATGGCGAGTTCTGGGACGAATCCCCACAGGCCATCGGAGCAGAGAAGCAGCGTGTCGCCGGCTTCGAGATCCACCATCGACATTTCGATTTCGACATCGGGAATGTGGCCGATGCTGCGGGTGAGCACGGAGGCGTGAGGGCTGTGGCGAGCTTCCTCGGGCGTGAGCCGCCCCTGGTCCATGAGTTCCTGAACGGCGGAGTGGTCCCTCGTAAGCCGGGCGAGATGGCCTGCGCGGCCGAGGTAGGCCCGGCTGTCGCCAATGTGTCCGATCCACGCCTGGACGGGAGCCTGGTTAACTCCTGCTTCGCCGCCTGTGATGAGGGCCAGCACCACCGTCGAGCCCATACTGCGAAAGGCCGCGTCGCCTGTGGCTGCGGCATCCATAACGCTGTTGTTGGCGACGGCCGCGGCTTCCGCAATGGCGCGTGCGGGGGAGCAATTCGCGGGTTGCGCGCCGATCGACGCGGCGATGGTGTCGGCCGCCATGCGCGAGGCGGTTGCGCCGCCTCGGTAGCCGCCGATGCCGTCGGCGACGATCACCAGCTCGCCGAGAGGGGTCGATGCGCGGCGGATGCTGTCCTGGTTCTCTTCCCGGACCTTGCCCCGGTCGCAAGCTTCTCCGAAGGACAGGGCCCCTTTCTGTACCGAGCTGCTGCTCATAGCTGCGCCCTCCATGGACGCGGGTCACTATTGGGGCTCGCTGTCGCGCTTCCTGAGGATACCGATCGCGCCCGACGTGAGCACGAAGAACATGGAGCACAGAACCATGATCGATGTGCCGAATGTGTGGCGGAACCTGACCGCGTGGGACGTGGGATTCGAGACCGGGTAGGCCTGTTTAGCCGAAGCGCGGCAGGTCTCCTCCTTGCCCGACGGGCCCTTTGCGGTGATGACGTAGTTGGGAATTGCCACCTCGGCGGCGTCGCCCATGATGGTGAGCGAAGTGACTTCCGCTCCGGCGGGAGCAACGTGGGGAGTTAATGTCTGTGCCGAGCCGGGCGTGACTCCCGGCGGGAGCTTGCCGCCCTTCGCCATGGCCGCGGCCATAGCCGGCGTTACCCCGGGCGGTAGCTGCCCGCTCTTCGCCATGCTCGCCGCCATTTCCGGCGTAACACCGGGCGGCAGTTGCGGAACAGCCGCGGAGCCGGCACCTGCAGCAGGACTTCCGGACTGGGCGGCCAGGGACGGTTCGATCGACGGTGAGCCCTCGAGCGTGCAGGAGAAATCCGGAGTGGCCTTGATTTCGCCCCACGCCGGCGATTGCGCGTCGCGGACCAGGTTCGCCTCGTATGCCCAGCGCGAGGGGATGACGAGCGAGAACATCTGGCCAACTTTCGGCATCTGGTAAACGGGGCGCATGCCGCCGCCGACCGCGATGATGGGCAAGAGCACAACCGGCAGAAGCGCGATGGCGCTCTCGGTAGTTTTGGCGAGCGCCGAGATGCAAAGCCCCAGGCCCGCGCCGATCATCGAGGACAGCAGCAGGACCAGGAATCCGGAGAAGAAACCGCCGTGCAGACCGCAGATCAAGTCCACGAGTCCGAGCAGCGTGGCGCACTGGAAGACGCAGAGACCGAGCAGCACAGTGAGCTTTGAAAATAGGTAGGGCACGAGCTTGAGCGTGACCATGCGCTCGCGCTTGTAGATGGTCCACTCGCCCACGATGTCGCGCGCTGCGTTGTTGCAGCCGAACCAGATTGCCGCGACCACCATGAGGAAATGAACGACGGGCAGCTTTTCCGCAAGGTCGCCGAAGCTCGCAGCCCCGGGCAGCGCGGCCTTTAGCGGATAGATGACGAGGCAGACGAGCAGCGCAAAGAGCGGCGCCTGCACGAGCAGGACCGCGGTCTGGGCGCGGTCGCGCAGCTTGACGAAGACGTTCCGCTTGACCAGCGCCAACCACTGCGTCAACCCGAACTGGCGCCGCGGCGCTTCTTCGCCGGTCTTGCTCTCGCCGCCCTGGGGCCGCTTGCCCGAGCGGCTGGCAACGAACTCCTTTTGATACCGCGACACCTCGTAGCGCTGGCGCCAGGTGTCGGTGCGCGACCCCTCGGGGACCGCGGCCATGCCGGAGAACAGCATCTCGGGGTTCAGGTCGGGTTGCGCCTGGGGTGCCTTAGGGCCCTTGGGTGGATTGAAGAACTGGATGGCGTCGGGATATGCGGGGCCGAAGTACACGAGCGCGCCGGGCTTTTCGCCCCTGTCGCGCGACACCATGATGAGGTCGTCGAACTGGCGGTAGACCTTGAGGCTGGGCTGATGAATCGTGGTGATGATGGTCTTTCCGGCTTTGGAGAGCTCCTTGAGCAGATCGACAACCGATTCGGCGTCGTAGGACGAAAGGCCGGAGGTTGGCTCGTCAAGAAAGAGAACCGGCGTGTCCGTGATGAGCTCGAGGCCGATGTTGACGCGCTTGCGCTGGCCGCCCGAGAGCGTCTTGCGCTCGGGCGAGCCGATTACCGTGTCGATCTTGTCGTGGATGCCGAGGTCTTCGAGGACCTGCTGGGTGCGGCGGTCGATCTCGGCGTCGCTCAGATCGGTGCGGAGCTTCGCGGAGAAATAAAGAGCCTGTCGCACTGTGAGCTGCGGGTGGACGATATCGTCCTGGGGAACATAGCCCATTTGCTGCCGGAATCGATCATAAAAACGGTAGAGGTCGGCGCCATTGAAGAGGACCGAGCCGTGCGCGGGAGGGGTATACCCGTTGAGGGCCTTGAGGAGCGTGGTCTTCCCTGCTCCGGCGGGCCCCATGAGCGCCACAAGCTCCGAAGGAAAGACGGTGAGCGAAACTGGAGCGAGCAGCTGCTTGCCGCCGGGCGCGTTGACCACGATCTCAGTCGCCTCAATGGTCACATTGCCGTAATACTCGCGGCGCGCGAGCTGGCCGTCTTCAAGCAAATGAAATCGGAAGCTTCCGAGCCCTATCTCATCGCCGGTCTTCGCCAGCGTCCTCCCGGTGATGCGGACTCCGTTGAGGTAGGTTCCGTTGCGTGATCCAAGATCCTCGACCCAGGTGCCCTCCGGAGTGCGGGTAAGGCGCGCGTGGCGCCACGACACCATGGGATACGGCAGCGGGATGTCGCAGTCGGGGTCGCGGCCGATCTCCATCGACGCGCCCTTGAACGGCACCTTGGTAAATGGCGATTCGCCGATCTCGACCGTTCCCTCGCTGGTGAGCAGCTGCGACGCCGCCATCTTGTAGGATCCGAAGAAAACGACGTCGGACGTCTCGAGAGCGGCGCGCTGGATCCGGTTGCTGACCTGCCCGATTGAAGTGCCGTTGGTCGAGTTCTTATCCTCGAGGACCCACTTGCCGCTCTCTTCGCGAATGACGGCGTGGTTCCACGAGATGATGGGCAAGTCGATGCGGATGGTCGAATCCGGCGACCTGCCGATCGTGATCTCGGTTCGCTTTGTTCCCGGCGGCGGCGGCACGACGCGCGTGCCCGAACGGCTGGAAACGTCGATCGGGTCAGCGGAAGACTTGGCGCGCGTTGTCGGCCACGGCATCTGGACGCGGCCTGCAAGCATGACCTGGGCCCCGTACTGCACCTGGACCGGAACGCCCGGCGAAAGCTTTGAGCCGCTTACGAAAGTCCCGTTGGTCGAACGCAGATCCTCGACAACGAAGTTTCCGCTGCGGCGGGAAACCCGGCAATGCACGCCGGAAACTACGGGGTCCTGAACGCGCAGGTCGCAACCCGGCGCACTCCCAACCACCCATGAATCTTGCTGTCTCGATTCACTTTCGGTCATAAATCAATTTCTCTGAGTGACCACAATGTAGCATGCACGGCCTGTGGCAGTTGAGTGTTTTTGCAGTTTGTGGAGCGCCAAGGCGCGTTACGGGAATAACGGGGAAAACATGGGCATATGAAGCTCCCCGGCACGCCGCGGACGCCCCCGCCCGCGCCGGCGGAATTCGCAGCACTCTCACCGCCCAAAAAGATCGGCCATGAGCGCGTGTTAACATTCAGGGACAAACCAATCATGTTGAGTCAATCCGCTGGTTCGGACATCGTCCTTGAAGTTGTAAAAGCAGGCTCCGCGCCAGAATTTGTTCCGGTGACGCAGTCCCCATTCCTTGTCGGCCGCGGCGCCGAGAGCGGCAATCACCTTGTGCTCGACGACCCCCGCATCTCCCGCAGCTCCGCGGCCATCGTGTCCGCGAACGGCAGCTTTCGCGTGGAAGACCGCGGGCAGCGGCACGGGGTCTTCGTCAACGGGATCCGCGTGGAGCAGAAGCAGCTCCAGGACGGGGACGTCATCGGGTTCGGGCTCGAGGATTCATACCGGATCACGTTCCACTCATCGCTTGCGCGGAACTCCGTAGAGAGCATGCTCACGCGGATTGGAAGCATCTCGTCCGCGGTGACCGGGCAGGGAGGCGGCGGGTTAAGCAAGCTGAACCTGCTTCTTGAAGCGAGTTCCCTGCTCCACTCGTCGCTGCCGCTCGAGTCTGTGCTCGCATCGATGCTGGATCACGCGATCTCGATTGTGCGCGCCGATCGCGCTCTGCTTCTGGAGCCGGATGCGGACGGAAACCTGAGAGTACGCCTCGCGCGCGGCAGTAAAGGAACGGATCTGCCGCCGGAGAGCATTACTCCCAGCCATACGGCGCTGCGGCAGGCCGTGCAGCAGCGGACGCCGGTGATCACCGACGACCTCAGCCTCGCCGGACTCGACCTGAAGAGCGCGGAGAGCGTGGTGATCCAGGGGCTGCGGGCGGTCGTGGCCATTCCCCTGTTTGCCGTAACTCATGCCACATCGGAAGAGCCGCAGCTGCAGTCGGCCAGCAAACTGCTGGGAGCCGTCTACCTGGATTCGCGGCGGCCGGCGGCGTTCTCGAATCTCGACCGGCAGATTCTGGACGCGCTGGGTGGACAGGCCGCGAGCATTCTGGACAATGCGCGCCTCGTCGAACGCGAGCGCGAACAGCAGCGGATCGAGCAGGAACTGGCGATCGGGCGCGACATCCAGCAGGGGCTGCTGCCGCACGGGTTGAGCGATTTTCCGCACCTGCAGGTTACCGGCATCCAGTTCCCGTGCCAGGAGGTGGGCGGCGACTACTTCGACGTCTTCCCGATGGGCGAAGACCGCACGGCATTTCTGATTGCGGACGTGGCCGGCAAGGGATTGGGAGCCGCGCTGCTGACAACCATGCTTCAGGGAGCGCTCTCGGGCATGACGCTCGGGGTTGAACCCGTGAAGGTTTTCAACCACATCAACCGGTTCCTCTGCGGGCACGCGTCTGTTGGACGTTACGCGACGATGTTCTTCGCCATCGTCGCGAGCGATGGCTTTGTCGAGTTCATCAACGCCGGGCATCCGTCGCCGCTGCTGCTGCGCGGAAACAAGGTAAGCGAACTCTACACCGAAGGATCCTTCCCGCTCGGGTTGGTGGAAGAAGCCGAGTTCAAGGCTTCGCGCACGCGGCTCGAGCCCGGCGACAAGCTGATCCTCTTTACCGATGGCGTAACGGAGGCGCAGGACCCCGAACGAGATCTCTTCGGGTACGCACGGCTGCGCGACGCGGTTGACGGGCACGGAAACGAATCGATCGGGGAACTTCAGGACACGATTCTGAAGTCGGTGAATGAATTCTGCCGCGGAGCCGATGCCTCGGACGACGTGACATTGCTGATCGTCAGGTACCGGGAGCCGGAGGCAGGGTAGTTCACAGTTCGCAGTTCGCAGTTTTCGGGTCATGGAGTCGGGCGCTGGCGGAGACGCCGGGCACTCACGCAGGTAACCAGATTCCCGATGCCCAAAAGGTGATCCAACAGGTGCGGAACGGCGTGCTAGATTGAAAAACACTGATTAGATATGGACCGTAAAACCATAGGGCGGTACGAGATCGTCGATGAGCTGGGCCGGGGCGCGATGGGGAGCGTTTTGCGCGCGCGCGACCCCGCCATGGGGCGCTCGGTCGCGCTCAAGTGCATTCATTCCGCAGCGCTGGACGGCGATCAGAAGAATGAGTTTCGCGAACGGTTCTTCCGCGAGGCGCGTGCCGCCGGCGCGCTCGCGCACCCCGGCATCGTGCCCGTTTTCGACGTTGGCGAAGACGACGGCATCCCGTTCCTGGTGATGGAACTGGTGCAGGGTCGGACGCTTGCCGACGCCATGAAGACGGGCGAGCGCTACCCGCTCGAACGGGTGTGCGAGATCGGGCAGCAGATAGCGGACGCGCTCGGATACGCGCACCGGAACGGCGTGGTGCACCGAGACATCAAGCCGGCCAATATCCTGATGACCTCGCGCGAGGTGTACGGAGCGGAGCGGCCGCGCATTACCGACTTCGGTGTCGCCAAGCTGGCCGGGGGAGAGATCACATCGACAGGGCAGCTCCTGGGAACTCCGGCCTTCATGGCTCCGGAGCAGTTTACCGGCGAGCCTGTCGATGGACGCGCTGACCTTTTCTCCCTCGGCGTGATGCTCTACCGGATGGCGACCGGCGAACAGCCGTTTGGCGGCGAGACCATCACCGCGGTCTCGTACAAGGTGGTGCACACCGATCCAATTCCGCCTTCGAAGTTGAATCCGGCCATCGGCTCAAGGCTCGGCGCAGTCCTGCAAAGGTGCCTCGCGAAGAGCCCTGCGGATCGCTACCAGACGGGCGATGAGCTCGCGGCAGACCTTGCCGCCGCGCGGCCGGGCTCGCAGGCGACAGGTATTTACCAGGCGCCGCAGACGCCCTATCCGGGCGCGGGGCCGGGTATAGACCCAGGCGCCACGGTGGATATGACTCCGCCGCAGAGGACGTACTCGGGCCAGGGGGCGCCCCAGTGGGGAACCATGACCGCCGGCACGCAGAACACCGCCGGTCCGGGCATGCCGGTTCCGCAGTACCCGAGACAGCCGGACCCTGCGACGATGGGGCCGCGGAGCACGGCGCCCGGCATGCAAACGGCGCAACCGGCGATGCAGACCTCCGGGACGGGCATTCGGTCGAATCCGCAGGCCTACCCGCAGCAGGCGCCGAAGGCACCTCAGGTGGTCGCGCCGGCGCAGCGGACAATGTCTCCTGCGGCGTCCATGGCGGGCCCGGTATCGCAGTCGTATCCGGCCGCAAAGACTGCCGCGCCGGCGCCCAGGGCGGCCGAGCCGGCGCCGGCACTCGCAAAGACATTCACTCCGAGCCCAAAACCGGCCGTCGCAACGAAAACGGCTTCGCAGGAAGATTCTCCGATGGCGACACTATCCGGGCGAAAGGCTCGAGTCGTCCCGGAGGAGCCTGCGAAGAAAAAGGGCGTTCCGATTCTGGTGTGGATTATCGCCTTGGCGGTCGTCGCGCTGGGAGCGCGGTATTTGCTTCAGCTTCGGCTGAATCCGAATACCGGGGAGGTTGCTTCGGATTCATCGGCCTCGGGGTCGTCGACCGCGGGCACGGGCAGCGCGGCAAGCGCAGTGTCTGCGAACTCGACTCAGGCCGGAGCCGCGCCGGCAAACTTCAATCCGCATAACCTCGACCCGGGGCGGAGCGGACGGATGCGGCTTGGATTCGACAGCGTCCCGTCGGCGGTGCTGCTGACCGTCCAGATGGACGGATCGCCCTACTGGAGCGGCGCGGCCGGGCTCTCAACCGAGAACGAACTCGTCGTTCCGCAGGGCCGGCACTCATTTCGCATTGCCGTGTACGGCGGCGGTGGAACGGCGCCGATACTGTCGAACAGCGCGGAGGCAGACGTCCTGCTCAGCAAGAGCCTGCTGATGACCGCGGACCTCAACCCGCATGTGGTCACCGGAGCAGGGATTCTTCCCCCGGGAACGAAGATCAGCCTGGCCATCAGAACGGCCGCCATGTAACAGGTTTGTCACAATTCGCCATTACCATAACGGCTGTATCTGCAATAGTTTTGAGGACTCGGCAGCCAGGGCCCGCAGAGGCTCTCGGACAAGGAGTGAACGATGGCAATGAAAGCCACGATCGAAGAGATCGACGGCGGCATCACGCGCCTCGTGCTCGATGGGCGGATGGACATTGAAGGCGCGCAAGCCGTGGACCTTCGCGTCAACGTGATTGCGGGAAGCGCAGACAAGCTGCTGATGGACCTCTCCGGAGTGACCTTCCTCGGCTCAATGGGCCTGCGGTCGATCGTACTGCCGGCCCAGGCGATCAAGAGGCGGGGCGGCAAAATGGTGCTTTATGGACCGATTCCGATGGTGGAAGACGTGTTGAAAGGCGCCAGCATCGGTTCGATCATTCCCATCCATCACGACCTGGATTCCGCCCTGGCCGCGCTGCGGGGTTGAGCCCTGCGGAAATCCACTGGAGCTCAAGCGATGAGCGACAAGCCTGCGTGTCCCGTGCCCACGCAGTTAAGGCTCGAAAGCCGGATGGAAGACCTCGCATTGGTGCACCCCTGGGTGGAGGCGCTCGCCGAATACCATGCGATTCCCCCGCCGACTGTGTTCGCCATCAATCTGTGCCTTGAAGAAGCTCTCGCGAACGTGGTGCGGCACGGCTACAAGGACACCGCCGGTTCTGCGATGACGGTTGCATTTGAGACGCACGGGGAACGTGAGCTGTCGTTCGTTGTTGAGGACTCGGCGCCGCATTTCGACCCGACGGTTGCGCCGATGGAAACGCCCGCAGTGCCGCTCGAAGAAATGAAGATCGGCGGCAACGGGATTCTGCTGATGCGGAAGTTCGCCGGATCGGTGAAGTGGGAGCCTCTCGAGCACGGCAATCGGCTGCGGATCGGCTTCGTGCTTCCGTGAACCCCTTCGGTCCAAGGTTCCAGTCCAAAGTGAACCGGCCGCCCTGTCGGAACGACGAGTATAATTGGTGAAACGTTTCCTCCAAATCGCTGCACGGGTGATACTTAAAAGTTGGCGTAGCCTGGCGGGGTTTCATGCCCCAAACCGTAAACCGCAATTCCTGGCTCACTGCAATCCAAAGCTGGGTTCTGTATGTCGAGTCCCCGATCGGGGCCGCAAGTTTGAGTACCTGCGTGTCAAGCCCCGGGAAGCCGGAACAATGCGAATATGTTAACCGGAAAATAAATACCCCCCACCCCCTCCCCCACCCCCCTCCCCCCCTATAAAATTTCCTGCGAGTAAAAATATAAAGGTCAGATGATTGCAAATAAAGCACTTACGTGAATTCCCGCTTTGTCCAATACCGCCGTTTTCAACCGCTTCATCATGTGAAACTTACCCGCATTATTACCTTCTGGTTAACAGACCGGAAAGTCCATCTCGGATGCATCAGCTCTGGCAATGCTCCGGCCTGGCGCTTCAAAGCCGAATCAGGGACTGCCTTGCCGCGATCTGTTCTGAGTGCCGGGGCCGGCGAAAACTGGCAAAATCGCTGGTCGTCAATATTCAGATCGCGAGGTATAGTCCTAGCCAATTTGGTGTGCCGTGGGCCTCGCCGGCCTTCGCCGTGTAGCTGCGCGGCAATCATAGGGGAACCAAATGGTTGATTCACTGCAGTTGGAAAAGAAGGAATCGATCCTCGTTGTCGACGATGCTCCCGACAACCTGACGCTGATGTCGCAGCTGCTGAAGGACGGTTACCAGGTGAAGGCAGCCAACAGCGGTGAGAAGGCGATGAAGATTGTCCGCGGAGAGAACCCGCCGGACCTGATTCTTCTCGACATCATGATGCCGGTCATGAGCGGATACGACGTATGCCGCGAACTGAAGGCCGACCCCGCCACCGCGCACATCCCGATCATCTTCCTTACCGCAATGTCGGAGATCGAGGATGAGAGGAAAGGGTTCGATCTCGGCGCGGTGGACTACATTACGAAGCCCATCAGCCCGCCGATTGTGATGGCGCGCGTGAAGACGCACCTGCGCATCAAGGCAACAGAGGACTTTCTCAAGGACAAGGCCGCGTTCCTCGAAAGCGAAGTAGCCAGGCGAACGCGCGAGATCGTGGCCATACAGGACGTGACGATCTTTGCGCTGGCCTCGCTGGCCGAGACGCGGGACAACGAAACGGGCGGTCATATCCGCCGCACCCAGTTCTACGTAAGGGCTCTGGCGGAGAAACTGAGCGAACAGCCGCGGTTCGCGGGCTATCTGACGCCTCGCCAGATCGACGCCGTGTTCAAGTCCGCGCCGCTGCATGACATCGGCAAGGTCGGCGTCCCCGACCGCATCCTGCTGAAGCCGGGGCGGCTGGATCCGGATGAATACGAGATCATGAAAACCCACGCGACCCTGGGCAGGGACGCGCTTGCTCATGCAGAGGAACAACTGGGAACGAAAGTGGAGTTCCTGTCGTGCGCCAAGGAGATTGCGTGGGCACACCACGAGCGATGGGACGGCATGGGCTATCCACGCGGATTACGCGGGCAGGACATTCCGCTCTCGGCGCGGATGATGTCGATTGGCGACGTGTACGATGCGCTGATCAGCAAGCGCGTGTACAAGGATGGCATGCCGCACGAGAAGGCGGTCGCGGTCATCGCCGAGGGCAGGGGGACACAGTTCGATCCCGACCTTGTCGATACGTTTGTCGGAATTGCGGGGGAGTTCCAGGCGATTGCGGCCCGTTTCCGCGATTCCGATCATGCCCTCACTGCTCATGCCGCGGCAATCGGGCAGCAGGTGCGGGTTGGCGTTGCGAGCGCATGAGGCGGTGAACGGGCCCGCAAGGAGGGGATTCGAGTGAAGGGGCTCCTGACTCTTCTCGAGAGACGCAGGCTGGGTGAAAAGCTGGGGCTGGGGTTCTTCATCGTCGGATGCGTGACCCTGGTCATATCCGCTCTGAGCATCTATAACCAGCGCGAACTTCGCGACGAAATCCACCGGCTCTATCAGCAAAGACTGGTCGGCATGACCGACCTTGAGAATGCGCATCTCTACCAGGTAAAGATGAGCCGCTACCTGCGGCAAATGCTCCTTGCCGACGATGCGAAGACGCGCGGCGAGGCGGCGCAGCGCCTGCTGGAGGCGGAAACCGGCGTCCACGACCAGATTGAAAACGCGCGCAATCACCTTGCCTCGGACGATGCGGCGCAACTGCCCGGGGTTGAGAACCGGATTGCAACGTACGCGCGCTACGTGCACGAGGCCGAATCGCTGGACCAGAGCGGCCGTGCGGCCGAGGCGCGCAGCCTGATAGCTTCTGCGGAAATGGAGAGCGCCTTTGTGGGCGCTGACGATTCACTCACATCCGCCGTGCAGGTGCTGCAGAACAAGACCAACGAAGACGCTCAGCGGTCGGAATTGATTGCCGCGAATGGCGAACGGGTAACTGTGCTCACTCTGATCCTGGGCGGCGGCCTGGCGTTGCTGGCGGCAATCCTGGTCAGCCTTTCGATCCGGGGGCCATTGAATAGCGTGCGGACGACGGTGGACAAGCTTGCGGCAGGTCATCTGGAGACTCCGATGCCGCACGCCGAATACACGAACGAGATCGGCGACCTGGCCCGCGCGATCGTGGTTCTGCAGAATGAGGCCCGGCAGATGGAAGCGCAGCGGTGGATCAAGTCCAACGTGGCTGCGATCTCGCGCGAACTTCAGTCGGAGACCACCCTTTTCGGTCTTGCGAACAGGTTCCTGGCTCACATTGCCCCCATGTTCAAGGTGGGCCATGGCGTGTTGTACCTCTTTCGAGAGAGCGATCAGAGGTTGCAGCTTGCCGGGTCATACGCTTGCATGGAGCGAGAGGATGGCAAGCAATCCTTCGCACTTGGCGAGGGGCTGATCGGCCAGTGCGCTGCCGATCGGGCGCCGATCGTCATTGCCCACCCTCCAGCCGACTACATTCGCATCGGCTCGGGCCTGGGCGATTCAGCACCCCGGTCGATTGTGGTGCTGCCCGTTGAGCTCGGCGCCCGGCTGCTCGGCGTGATCGAGCTGGCGCTTCTTGAAGAGCACGAGGCTGATCATGTGACCCTGATGAAAGAACTGATTCCAATTCTTGCGACCAGCCTCGAGATCCTGGAAAGAAATGAGAATACCCGGCATCTGCTGGATGAAGTGGCCGCCGCCGAGGAACGCAGCCGCCTGCTGCTCACGTCGGTGGAACAGGGCATCTTTGGCCTCGACCGCGAAGGCTTGGTGACGTTCATGAACCCCGCCGCACCCCGGATCCTGGGCTTCCGCGAAGACGAAGTGCTCGGCCAGGTGCTCCATACGCTGGCCCACCACCACTATCCCGACGGCCGCGAGTTTCCACGCTCGGAATGCAGGATGTTTTTGACCGCGGTAGATGGGCTGCCGCGAGGCACTGACGATGAAGTGTTCTGGACCAAGGATGGCACGCCAATTCCGGTTGAGTACGGAACGAACGCGATCAAGAAGGACGGCGCATTTGTGGGAAGCGTGGTCGTGTTTTCCGACATCACGGAGAGAAAGAAGATCGAGGCGGAGATCCTGGGGGCGAAGACTACGGCCGAGGAGGCGACGGCTGCAAAGAGCCGCTTCCTTGCGAATATGAGCCACGAAATCCGAACACCGATGAATGCCATCATCGGAATGTCGCACCTCGCGCTCCAGACGCAGCTGGACAGGAACCAGCGGCGATACATCGAGATGGTGCACCGCGCCGCCGAGAATCTGCTCGCGATCATCAATGACATTCTGGACTTCTCAAAGATCGAAGCCGGAAAACTGTCGATGGAGAAGGTCGGCTTCCGCCTGGAGGACGTGCTGGACAACATTGCCACGCTGATCGGGCTGAAGGCTGAGGATAAAGCAATCGAACTGCTGTTTGACACCCATCCCGATGTCCCAATGGCGCTGACCGGGGACCCGCTGCGGCTCGGACAGATACTCACGAACCTCGGAAACAACGCGGTGAAGTTCACTGAAAAGGGCGAAATCGTGATGGGCGTCGAACGGGTCTCACAGGCCGAATCCGAGGTCACCCTGCATTTCTGGGTTCGCGATACCGGCATCGGCTTGACGCCGGAGCAATGCGGAGGCCTGTTCCAGTCCTTCAGCCAGGCAGACGTGTCAACGACGCGCAAATTCGGCGGCACTGGGCTGGGACTTGCAATCTCAAAGAAGCTTGTGGAGATGATGGATGGCCGAATCTGGGTTGACAGCGAATTCGGCAGGGGATCGACTTTTCACTTCCACGCCACATTCGGCCTGCAGGCCGAACCAGTCGCGCGGCGCATGCCTCACGCGGACGAGTTGCGCGGAACCAGGGTGTTGATTGCGGATGATAACGCCTCGGCGCGCGAGATCCTCTCAACCACGGTTCGCAACTTTGGGATGGATGCCCGGATCGCGATCGATGGTGTGCAGGCATTGTCAATGGTTCAGGAGGCCGCAAGGAATAAGCAACCATTTGATGTGATCCTGATGGACTGGAAAATGCCTGTGCTGGATGGCATCGAGACTTTCATTCGATTGCAGGAAGAGCGGTCGGCAGAGCCACCCGCATGCATCATATTGACCGCTCATGGACGCGAAGAGGCAATCGCAGCGGCAGAAAAATCCGGAGTTCATTTGCAAGGCGCATTGAGCAAACCGGTCACAGCGTCAACTCTGCTGGAAGCGATTGGCGAAGCGCTCGGGAACGGCAGAGCCGCTGAAACAGTTGCCCAAGCCGGATCTGGTAAGGAAAGCGACAGCATTGCCACGATTGCAGGCGCGCGCGTGCTCCTGGTGGAAGACAACGAGATGAACCAGGAACTGGCGTGCGAGCTTTTGCGCGGCGCCGGCGTGGAAGTGGCGGTCGCCAACAACGGCAAGGAAGCCCTGGACCTGCTCGCCCGGGACCCCCAATTCGATGGTGTGCTGATGGATTGTCAAATGCCGGTGATGGACGGCTACGAGGCGACTCGACGGATCCACAAGATGCCCGGATTTGGCGGCCTTCCGATCATCGCCATGACAGCTGACGTCATGACGGGAGATCGCGAAAAGGTGCTCGAAGCGGGAATGCTCGACCACATCGCAAAGCCGATCAACGTGGATGACATGTTTGCAAAGATGGCCAAATGGATAACGCCGAAGCGAGCGGCGATGCCTTCGGACACCGGGGCGAATCGAAAGGTACTGGAGGAGAACCCCATTTTGCTTCCGGCGCTCGCAGGAGTCGATGTGAAAGCGGGGCTCGCTACCACCCAGCACAACCAGAAACTCTACTTGAAGCTGCTGCACAGGTTCCGCGACAGCCAGCGCGATTTTTACGAGCAATTCAAGGCGGCTCGCAGTGACTCCGACCCGAAGGCGGCCGAGAGACTTGCCCACACACTCAAGAGTACTGCTGGAAATATCGGAGCCCGGGACGTGCAGGCGGCTGCCGCAGAGCTGGAATCTTCATGCCGGAAAGGCGTTTCAGAAGAATCTGTTCAGATGCGCCTTTCGAGTGTTGCAGGCGCGCTCGGCATAGTATTGGCAGGACTGGACCGGTTGGACAGGCACGAGGACCGGGCTTCCGACGCTGAAGGCGCACCGATCGACCCGGTTCAACTCATGGCTCTGCTGGAGAGGCTCAGGAAGTTGATGGAAGAAAGCGACAGCGAGGCAGGAGAAGTGGCCGAGCAAGCGGCGGACAAACTACGGGGCAGTTCGCTCGAAGCACAAATGAAAGAAGTTTGCTTGAACCTCGAAGCGTTCGATTTCGATCTTGCGATCGCGCGCCTTGACGTGCTGATTCAACGCGCCCGTTCAATGGAGAAGGCTGTAGGCGCAACCTCAGTTTTAGCTAATTAAGACGTCCGCGAAGCGTCCGTGCCTCCCGCGCTTAGGCGATGGCACAAGAAGGAATCAGCGCGGAACTCGGCCATCCTGCTCTTCAGAGTCTTCTTCGACGATGTATCTTACGCGGTGGCTGTGGAGCTCCTGATCCTGATCGGCCGCTCTCTTTTTGCGAAACACGATGGCATCAAGTCCGAATATCCCCATGACAAGAATCATGATTGCCACCACTGCGAATACGATTTCCTCCGCCTTCGACATGATCACGGGCGCATCCACGGACTTCCTCCTTCACGTTCATCGCATAGGCTAATTTGGGCCTGGCACGAGGATTCTCATTCGTAAGTGCACAGCGGTCTACTGACAATATGTATAGGCGGGAAAAGGGCATCCCGAAACCACTGGCGAAGAAGGACGCGGTCCGTCAGGTGCGAAGACGTTACGGGATAAACATCGCAACCGCGGCTGTAAACATCAGGACCGCGACGATTGCCACCGCAATCCGGCCAATGAGCGAACTAGGTTGTCCTGCCATCAGCTTGACGTCGGAGGCAATGAAAACAATTCCGACCAGCAAGAACGGCGCAACGACCCCGTTTACAACCGCCGAGAAATAGAGAGCCCTGATCGGGTTGATGCCGGTAAGATCGATTGCCGCCGCGAGAATCGTAGACAGAATCACGACCCCGTAGAACGAGCGGGCATTATGCAACTCCTGGTCCAGTCCCTGGCGCCAATGGAAAAGCTCGGCGAACGCATAGGCTGACGATCCGGTGAGTGTTGGGATCGCGAGAAATCCAACACCCAACAGGCCGAGTGTGTAAAGCCAGTATGCGAGGTTTCCAGCGAGAGGACGGAGAGCCTCGGCGACGTCGCGAGATGTCTTGGGATTTGTAATCCCATGCGCATGGAGCGTGATCGCGGTGGTGAGGATAATGAAGAACATCACCATGTTCGAAAAAAATGTGCCCAGACCAACGTCGAACTTGCGATCGACGATCTCCCTTTGCGAGGCGCCAATTCGTTGCCAGAGAGTTCGCTTCCCTTCAGCCTTTTCTGTCTCGACTTCCTGCGACGCCTGCCAGAAGAATAGATACGGGCTGATGGTGGTCCCGAGGATTGCCACGAGCATCTGCCAGGCGTCCTTGCCATGGGGAAGCGACGGAGCGAGCGTTGCCCTGAACACTGCTGCCCAATCCGGGCGCAGATGAATTGCCGCGATCACGTACGCGAATAGAGCCAGGCAGAGCCACTTCAGGCAGGCAGCGATCTGAGAATAGCGAAGCCCGATTGTGGCCCACGAAATCGCAACTGCAAAGATGACCACAAAAAAATGGGACTTGAGACCGCAAACCATTTCGGCGGCGTCCGCCATCCCAGCCAGGTCCGCTCCAACATTGAGCGTGTTTGCGAAGAGGAGTGCGAACGCGGCCGCGCCCACGACGACGCGGGGGAATCTCTTACGAAGCGCAGTCGTGAGCCCGGAACCGGTGACCATGCCGATTCGCGCACACATCATCTGTACCGGAGCCATCAGCGCCCATGTGAGCGGGGCGGTCCAGAGCATGGTCATTCCAAGCTGGGCCCCTGCGAGGGAGTAAGTCGCGATGCCAGAGGGATCGTCGTCGGCTGCGCCCGTAATGACGCCAGGACCAAGTGCGGAGATGAAGCGATGCAGATGCTGTTTGAAGCCGTTTTTCAACCGCGCTCCTGGAAGTTCAATGTTTCTCGATTTTCAGGGGAAATCGAGTCGGTTGTGCGCAGGGGAACTCCAAGCGCGTCTGCCTATTCGTATAGATGCTGTGCAAAGCCGGGAGACTGCTCCATGCGCAAACGGCAAACGCCAGTCTGCTGGAGCTGTGCGAACGAATGACCGATGCGCCGCCTGAGCCTGCGAGCGTTGCGGAGGAAGGTCGGCTCGTTGAATGCTGTCGCGTTAGAATTCTCGAAATCGAGGGAGAACATGAAAATCATTTCGGCTCGCGGCTTGTTGTTCACAGCGATTTGCGCAATTCTCCAGCTGGCTTCGATACCGCACGGCGTGGCAGAGGAGCGGCGCACCCCGATTGTGACGGTCGAAGGCGATCATTTTGTGCGCGAGGGGAAGCCCTATCAGATCATCTCCGGCGCCATTCACTATGCGCGCGTGCCTCGCGCTTATTGGCGCGACCGCTTGCAGAAGGCCCGGGCGATGGGACTGAATACCGTGGAAACGTATGTGTTCTGGAACCTGCACGAGCCCCGGGCCGGGGTGTTCGATTTCAGCGGTCAGCTCGACGTAGCGGCTTTTATCCGCATGGCGCAGGAAGACGGACTGAACGTGATTCTGCGCCCCGGGCCGTATGTCTGCGCGGAGTGGGAAGCAGGCGGGCTGCCGGCTTGGCTCTTTGCGGATCCCAGCCTGAAGGTTCGCACTCGCGATCCTCGGTTCCTCGAGGCGGCGAACCGCTACCTGGCGCGGCTGGGCAAGGAAGTCGCAGGCCTGCAGGCTTCGCGTGGCGGACCGATTATCGCGATTCAGATCGAGAACGAGTATGGATCGTTCGGGCACGACAAGGAGTACATGGAGGACATTCACCAGGCGCTCATCAGGGCAGGATTGGGCGACTCGCTGTTCTACACCTCGGACGGAGTCGACCAGCTGCCCAACGACGCGCTGCCCGGCGTTCTCGCGGTGATCAACTTCGGCCCCGGCGAGGCGCAACGAGATTTTGCGCGGCTGGCGACGCTGCGCCCGAACCAGCCGATGATGACCGGCGAGTACTGGGATGGGTGGTTCGATGCGTGGGGCAATAAGGAACACGTGCACACGAACGCGGAGGCACAGGCGAAAGAGATTGAATGGATTCTGAACCAGGGGCATTCTCTGAACCTGTATATGTTTCACGGCGGGACGACGTTCGGGTTCATGAACGGGGCGAACATGGGTGCCGGCCCGAATGCGCGCTACGAGCCGCAGACCACGAGCTACGACTACGACGCGGCGCTCGATGAAGCGGGACGGCCCACGCCGAAGTTCTATCTGCTGCGGGATGTGATTCAACGGCGCACGGGAATCACGCCGCCTCCGCTACCTGCGGCGATTCCACTTGCCGCAGTGCCTGATTTCCAGCTCAGCGAATACGCGTCGCTATGGGACAATCTTCCCGCGCCGGTAAGTTCGCCCGAACCGCATTCGATGGAGAGCCTGGGGCAGGCGTATGGCTATGTTCTGTACCGCGCGCATTTAACTGGGGCTCAATCGGGAAGCCTGACGATCGACGATCTGCGCGATTATGCCGCGGTGTATCTCGACCAGAAGCTTGTGGGAACTCTCGATCGGCGTCTAGGGCAGAACTCGCTGCCGCTTCAGATCACGGGCGCGCATGAGACTCTCGACATTCTCGTCGAGAATACGGGACGCATCAACTTTGGGACGCACTTGCAGGATGGGCGGGCGGGGATCACCGAGGCCGTGAGTATTGGCGGCCAGAGGATTTCGGATTGGGAGATTTTTTCGCTGCCGATGGAGTCGCCTGATTCGATCGGAAATTGGAAACCCAGCCGGAGTGCGAGCGCTGGGCCTGCGTTCTTCCGAGGAACATTCAAGCTGGACCACGTTGCCGACACCTACCTCGATACGAGCATGCTCACGAAGGGCTTTGTGTGGGTGAACGGGCACAATTTGGGAAGAACCTGGAACATCGGGCCGCAGAAGTCGCTCTACCTCCCCGCGCCGTGGCTGCGGAAGGGCTCCAATGAAGTGGTTGTTTTTGACTACGGCCCGCTGGGCGCGATTTCAATGCGGGGGTTGAGCGGACCGTTGTGGTCTCACGCCGAGTAACTCGTCATGCGATCCATTGAGCCAGTGCATGGTGAAGCGCGCTGAGCGAAAGCGGGCGCGGCGCAGTCGCGAGAGGGGATTCCGGCGGGCCGATCACATATGCCTGGTTGAGACTCTCGGCCACACAGACGCATAGCGTCGATCGCTGGTACTCCGGAAAGCGCATGGCGGCCAGCCACACGTAGAGCGCGAGCATTTGAGCGTCAGTGGAACTGCCCGGAATATCATCGACCGCGGGAAGAGGATTGATCTGATCGGGATTATCGAAGACCGCTACCCCGGTAAACGGCTTGGGTTTGCTGCGAACGCCAAATTTCGCCGCGAGCACGCGAGGCCGGGCGCGGCGGAATGCCTCTGATGCAGCCCACTCCACGAATGAGTTTCCAAAGATGACGGCGCCGTTGCCGCTAAGATAGAGGGCTCGAACAAATTCGCGCGTCGCCGGATCGGCGGCGACTTCAGGAGGGCACCAGGGAAGGACGTCGACCCTCCGAAGACGGTCGTAGACGGCGTCGGCATCGGTCAAGTCCTTCTGCATGGTGTTCATCTGGTGCGAGAAGCTCTCGCGGTACCGATCAAGCCGCGCATAGCTCAATAGAACCGGGCGCGGGCCGCTGGTGGGCTGCACAGTGACGAGGGAATCGATCAGGCTTCGGTCCGAATCCACAAACCACGTGTCGGCGATCGCAGTCTGCCCCCCCTTGCTCAAAATCTCGAGCAGTCCGGGCATTCCAGTGCCAGCGCCGCTGAAGCTGCCGAGCAGAAGAGCATGAAGGACGCCGCCCGGCGCCTGATCTTCAGGGATGTCGAGATTGACCGCGGAGCCGATCTGCCGCCAGCGTTGCCATGCAGTTGCGGAATTGACCGTGAGCGGGCGAGGAATGCCGATGAGAATAAGGCGGTTTGCCCCGCCTGATTCCAGGTTCGCAGCGGATGCATGGCGGTCGGCCTCATCGAAGACGTCCTGCACCGCCTTGCGCCACTCGAGAAAATATGGCGATCGAGCGAGCAGCGACGCGTTCTCAATGGTCTGCTCGCTGGTGGAGAACTTGCCCTGGTGGAGGTTCATCCTCTGCTCGAGGGAGACGACCTCGCGGAAGAGTTCCTGCGACTGCTGCGCGTCAAGGCCGGCGACGAAAGCAATGAGCCGCTGAATGGATCGCTGCTCATTGGGGAACAGGTATTCCCATTCGGTCAGTTGCTGATTCACGAAAGGAAGAAACGTGAGCGGCATGCGCTTGAGGACACCACGGTTCAGCGCATCCTTAATGTCTTCCGGTAACTGCCCTGAAGCCGCCATGCACCTGCCTCTACCCTGCCATGGGCCGCGCTGCCGCCCGTTCCGGGATTACACGCGAAAGTCCTTGAGCAACATGCCTTGAGATTCGAGCGGATGACAGCCGAGCAGGTCGACGAGCGTGGGGCAGACGTCGACGTGGCGGATCGGCCGCTCGATGACGTTGGGCCGATCAACGGCCGAGCCAAGCACCATCATCCATGTGTCCCGCGTCGAGTCGTCATTGGCGCGGTGATTGAAGAAGCCGTTGGTCGATGATCCGTCAGGATCGCGGCCGAATTCGGGCAGAACCACCATGGTTGTCTTGCCGCGATAGTCCGGGTCCGCTTCGACTTCCTGCCATAACTGGTGCGTAAGGCGGTCCGCCGTGCGAATGCCCGAGACGTGCATTGCGTAGGAGCCGAAGTGCGCCGCTTCCACATCAGAAAACGCAACCACGAGAACGCGCGGCGAGAACTTGTGCATGATTTCCTTCGTCATAAGAAACGTGAGTTCATCGCCTGATGTGGGGCCTCCGCTGCGTACGAAGCGCGCCACCGCGCTTTTTACCGTGTCTTGAACGCGCGGATCGAGCCTGTCGGCTGCATCGAAGACGTTCCAACCGAGGCCCTCGTAGTTGCTGCCTTCCATCGCGCTCTCAAGTTCGGCTTCGATCTTGTTGCGGTCCGCAAGGTTCGCGGTACGGCCGCCGCGGAGAGCGTCGGCAATTGCCATCAGCATCAACTGCTTTGGAAAAACAACGTTGGCGCCGTAGTCGAGGCCGTAGCCGGTGGCAGAACTCGCTCCAATCATGCTCGTCAACGCCTTATTGCTTGCGACGATCCACGTGTCGCTGCGCTCGATGTGATGGCCTTTGCGGAATTGCTCGATGAGAGTCGGAGTCGTGGGCGCGAGCTTGCCCCAGTCATCCACGCGCTGCCAGTTGCCTGTGAGGATGCTTGAGATCGCGTTGAAGTGCGCCGTCACCCCTTCATTGCGCGCGTGATTGTAGAAGAGCGACTGCGGGAGGAGATCGTAAGCGAGGTGCGGAACATTTTCCAGGCCCTCGTGCGAAAACGTCTCTTCACGGCGTACACCTCCGATTACAACGAGAATCACCCTGTGCCCGTTCCCGATTGCTCCTTCAGAGCGGCCGTAGGCGCGCGCTTTGGGAAGCAACATGCCGGCCGCCAGGAGGCTCGCGGCGCGCAGGAATGTCCGCTTCGATTCGTCAATGATGGATGCCGGATCGACGGCGGCGGCGCACTCGGCCAGGGGATCCACGTGAATCTCAGACTCCATCCGGTTCTCCTCGTTCACTGTCTTCATCGCGCGTTGCCTGCGCACGGGGACTGCCTGAGTTATTGGTTGGGAGCCTGGGGCGCCTTTGTGGAGTAGACGAACTGCTGCACTTCGGCTCTCTCCTTGTCGACCTCGCTGAGATGCTCTGCGCGCAGCTTCTGATAGACCGCGAACTCCTTCTGCGCGTCGTCCTTCTGTCCGACGTGCACGTAGTCGGTGCCGAGCCTGTAATGCGCATCGGCAAGGTTGGGGTTAAGTTGGAGCGCTCGCACATACTGTGGAATGGACTTGGTGTACAGATGCTGGTCCGCATACAGGTTGCCAAGCTGAAAGTGAGCGTCAGCCAACGAGTCATCCAGCGTGATGGCGCGCGTGAGCAGCGATTCTATTTTGCTCAGATCGAGGCCGGCATCCTCGGCCCGCCTGCCTTTCCACAGGCTCATTGCGTAGTAATACTGGGCCAGTGCATTATCCGGCTTGAGCTCGGCGTATCGCCGGAAGGTCTGAATGACCTCATCGGCCTGCTGCGGGGAAGCGTCGTACGCCTTGGCGAGGAATATGTAACACCGCGGATCGGAGGGGTCGAGATTAGCTGCAACTAAAAGCGACTTTACCGCGTCGTCGTACCGGCCACGCGAGTAGAGAGCCAGCCCAAGCCCGATATGGATGCGGGGGGAACGCGGGTAGCGCTGGGCCGCATCCTCGAAGATGGAGATGGCCGGCTCATAGGTACGGTGAAGGAGCATTTCGCTGCCCCAGTCAAAGAGGTTCTCTTCGCTGGGGTCGAGATGTGCAGCGGTCTGATAATCGTTGGCTGCATCGACGAACTTGCCCTGCTTTTCGTCGATTTGGCCGAGCAGACTGTGAAGCTCCCCGGCATCCTTCAACGTGACCAAACCGGAGATCACCGCCCGCGACTCATCGAGACGTCCAGAGAGGAAGTCGGCCATGGCGAGATCGTAGGCGTTGTCGTAGGCGCTGGGATTGAGTTCGTGAGCCTGTTCGAGAAGGGGCCGTCCGTCGGCTATTTTGCCGGCCCGGACATAGTATTCGCCAAGGTTGTGATTTGTGTCGTAGCTGTGCGGGTCGAGCGCGAGCGCCTTGCGAAATTGTTCGCCCGCGAGCCCGCTCTGCCCAGCCTGAAGCAGGGCGGTGCCGAGATTCGTCCTGGCTTCGACCCAGTTCGGCTTGAGTTGGACTGCGGTCTTGAGTTGATCAATTGCCTTATCCGGCTGCGATTGCGATGCATACACCAGTCCAAGCAGTTCATGGACTTCCGGGCTGGTCGTCGCGTAGGGAAGGAGTTTTTCGAGCCTGAGGGCCGCCGCATCAAATTGCGTGGAGTTGAATTCGGCTACTGCTGCCTGGTATTGAGCGTCCAACTCCTGCTTCGACTTGTCCTGGGCAAGCGCGACTCCCGAACCCGCCAATAACAGGCCCAACGCCAACGCTCGCAAACGAGCCGGGTTGCTCACTCCAATCCTTGCCTCTCGTGGAAAGCAATCTTACGCCAAATGAAAAGCCCCGGGAAGGTTCACCGAGAGGCGCACCTTCCCGGGGCTCGTTCATCTTAGCTCAGTAGTAGAGCTTCAGAGCAAACTGGATCTGCCGCGGATCGTATGGATTGAAGCGCGTTGAACCGATTGCTCCAAAGGTTGGACTCGTGTAGTCGCCTGAACCGCCGATTGAATTGACTCCATTGCCGCCAAAGTTGGGGGCGTTGAAGTTCGGGTGGTTGAGGATGTTGAAGAACTCCGAGCGGAACTGCACCCGGTAGCGCTCGGTGATATTGAAATCCTTGAACATCGAGTAGTCGAACCGGTGGATGCCCGGCCCGGATATTTGCCCCGGCTTGCTGCCGAGGGCGGCCGAGCCGTTGAGCGGAACGCAGTTCTGCACCGCGCCGGGCCCGGTAATCGGAGTAAGAGAACCCGGAGAGCCGCCCAACTGGCAGGGCTGGCTAAACGCCGCCTGGTTGCCAATCCAGAACGGGCCATGGTAACCGCCCAGTGTGGTGACTTTGATCCCGAGATGCGGGCTGCCGACAAGAACGTCATCGCAGCCCAGACCCGATGTGGTGCCACTATGACATCCGAAGTTGATTGGCTGGCCGCCCTGCAGCGTGGTGATCCAGTTCATCGCCCAGCCGCCCAGGATTGCATTGGCGATTCCCCCGTGATTCATGTACTTCCGGCCCTCGCCGAATGGGAGTTCGTATCCGCCGCTGAAGTGGAAAACATTCCGGATATCGAAGTCGGCGAGTGCGTAATCGAACTTCGGTCCGAGTCCAGGCACGTTGTAGGCGCGAAGCGCGCCGGTGCTGCCGCCGTTCAGCAGGTCGCCGGCATTCGACATCGCCTTCGCCCAGGTGTAGGTGAGCAGGAACGTCACGCCGTTTGCGTATTGCTGTTCCAGTTTTGTTTGCAGGGCGTGATAGCCGCTCCAGCCGTAGGTGGCCTGATAACTGCCGCCTCCGAAATCCGGGAACGGGTAACAACTCTTCTTGGTCGGGTCGGTTCCCACCTGGAAGGTCCCATAGGGGCATCCGATGCCGGTGCTGATTCCTGCGGGTAGAATCTGCGTCACGTTCTGATAACCGACGCCTCCCTGCAGGGCGGAGCCGTGCGTGTAAACGTACGACGCCGTCGCCGACATCGAACGTGTGACAGAGTATTGGAGTGTCAAGTTCGCGCTGTACGTCCGGGGAGTCGAAAAATCAAACTGCAGACCCTGGAGACCGAGGCCGACGGCATTCACCGCGGCCGGATTGAGCGGAATGCAGGAGAACCCGGATTCGAACGTCAACGCCCCCTTTCCGGTTGAAGGATCGCCGCCCCCCGCTGTCGCACAGTTTGCAAACGGCGTGTTGTAACTCACCGGCGCAACCTGCGACGCCGCGCCCGGATCGGACGGATTCGCGTGCTGGAAGTAGGAAAGGTTGAACACGAACGGGTAGTTCTCGCCGATGTTCGGGCCGTATCCCTGGTTCTCAAACGAGTTGTAGAACAGCCCGAAGCCGCCGCGAGCGACCCACTTCGGGTTGATCTCGTACGCAGCGCCGATGCGCGGCGCGAAGTTCAGTTTCTGGGTTTGGAGCAGGCCCTTGCCGTATCGGTCGGTCTCGTCAAGCGTGATTCCGTCCGCCGCCAGCAGGTCGACCAGTCCCCAGCAACCGATTCCCGAGCAGGTCCCGTTGGTGGAGAGCGTCCGATTGTCCTTTCCGGTTGCCGGAAGAATGAACGTTGGCGCGCCGATCCCTCGCGCAGGCAGCGGATAGGGGACAAAGTTAGCCTGCCCACCGTTCTGCTCGTTGATCGGACCGAAATAGTCCCACCGCAAGCCGAGGTTTAAGGTCAGCTTGGAAGTCATCTTCCAGTCGTCTTGGAAGTACGACGCGAAGTACATCTTCTGGTCGTAGGTCTTGTTGATGTTTGAGGCGTATGTGCCGTTCGAGCCGCCTGAATAACTGAACCCGTTCGGGTTTGGATTGCCCGCGATGGTGGCAGGGGCCGCGGCCGGCGGGAGCACCATCTGCGCGATGCCGCCGTTGGTGCTGCCCTGGTTGGGAATGTCGGTGAAGTTGCCGTTGTAATTAAACGCGCCGCGCGACCATGCCGGCTGCAGCGTGGAGAACTTCACGTACTGGTACTCGATTCCGGCCTTGAAGCCGTGCTGGCCGTAAACCCTGTTGAAATCATCCGTCACCTGGAGAGTCTGGCTGACCTCGTCCGAAGGCAGGAAGTTGTTGCTGCCCAGGTTGGTGAGGTTGCCGATGTAGAAGTTAGGCAGGCCCCCGTTCTCGTTCACCTGGGGAATGTCTGCGATTCCGTACTGCTCCGGAATCCCGGTTTGCGTGGCCACCGGACCAAAACGGGTGGTGTGCAGGTGCGCAAAACCGGCTCGTGCCTGGTTGATGGTGTTGGTGTTGAAGACGTGCGTGTATGCCGCGACCATCTGCGAGGACTTCGCCGTTTGCACGCCCTGCTGGAAGGCGCCGCCATCCGCCACGCCCGCGAACGGTCCGGGAATAAATTGGGGATCGTCCGAATAGCTGTAGCGGGCGAATATCTGGTTTTTGTCGTTGGGGTTGAAATCTTCGCGCGTGTCGAATGTGTTGGAATGTTCGTAGAGGGCAGGGCTGTCCTGGTATGTACCGAGTCCCGAGTTCTGCGCAGGATACAGATTCAGCAGTTTCACCGCGTTGGCGTCGATACGGCCTGAAGGCAGTTGATTGAGATCGGAGCAGTTTGCAGCATCGAAGGTGTTCGTTGCGGGACCGCATACTGTGCTGAAGGGATCTCTGACGTAGCCGTCCGACCCCGAATTGTTCACCAACCCTGATACCGGATCGACTTTGCCGGCAGCTACGAAACGCGTGGTGGCGGGATCGAGTTCCACGCCTCGCTGAACCGTCCGGCCCAGAATGTCCTGTCGGCATTGAGGGAGATTCGGCGCGGTTGAACACGTATTGTTGGATCCCTGCTGAGAAAGGATGTCCTGCAGATTGGTGTAGCCACTCTGGCGCTCCGTGTCGGTTGGCACCTGGTTGGTGAATGCCGTGCCCTGCACGCGACGCTTGCCTTCGTAGTCGCCGAAGAAGAAGAACTTGTTTCTGATGATCGGGCCGCCTCCGGAGGCTCCAAACTGATTAAACCGCAGCTTGCCTTTGGTCGGCGTGGGAGAGTTGTCTTCAAACCAATCGGCTGCATCGAGCACATCGTTGCGGAAGAACTCCCAGACCGTTCCGTGGAGGCTGTTGGTGCCGGACTTGATCGTGGCATTCAGAACAGCGCCCGCGGCGCGCCCCAGCTCGGCGCTGAAGTCTGCCGTCTGCACCTTGAACTCCTGGATCGCGTCCACCGGGGGAAGAATCACGAAGTTCGTGCCGTTGAGAAAATCAACCGCGTTCGAGTTGTTGTCGATGCCATCGAGGAGATAGTTGTTCTGCGCCGGACGAAGTCCGTTGGCCGAGAATGCGCCAGAGGCTGCGTTGCCGCGCGTGTCAGCTTGCGGCGTCTGCATGCCTGCGCCTAGCTGCGCGAGGAACGTGAAGTTGCGGCCGTTGAGAGGCAGGTTGTTCACTTCCTGCGAGCTGATTACCTGGCCGACCGATGCCTCCTCGGTCTGCATGAGCGGAGGCGCCGTATTCACTTCCACAGTCTCGGTGGTCGAGCCGAGCTTGAGCGCCAGGTTCACCTGCAGCGTCTGGGCTACGTTGACCGTGAGATTTTTCTGCGTGGTCTTGGCAAAGCCGGTAGCGGCCACGGTGATCGTGTAGTGTCCCGCCCTGACCGGAGAGAAGGTGTACGATCCGGTGGCGCTGGTTTTGGTTTCGAGAGTAATGCCCTGGTCGGTGTTCAGCAGGCTCACTTGTGCATTGGGCACCACTGCACCGGTCGAATCAGTGACGTTTCCGGTGATAGCTCCTTCGTCCACCTGGCAGTATGCAGAACGAGCGGGGACGAAGAGGAAACTCAGGGTTGCGAGGATGCACATCAGCATCCCCGATCGGCGGAATGAACTGCGCGTCAGGCCCATCCAAATACCCTCCGTTCGGTTCCCTCTTAGTTTTTTGTCAGTTCGAGCGTTTCTTCGGGGAAAGAATCTGGACAGCAAATGGAACCGTCGTGTAAACGGTTACTTTTTGATTGGCCCGAAGCCTAGTACATTCTTGAGCCCGTTGTCAATCAAAAGGTTGAGATTGATCTCCATCTTCTGGCGGCGAACACTCTCAAACGGCCACGGAACTTCCGTAACTATATGAAATATAAATATCTTATCGCTGCGCGCAATTTTCTCCCGGCCTCGTAACCTGATTTAATGCACTCCACGGTATTTTCACGCTATCAATCGACGTGCACACGACCCCGGCGCTCCGCCCCGAGGCACCCGGGGTTGGCATCCCATCAGGGCGTCCGGCACTCTCAACGACCACCTGGGCCACGGGACCAGCTGCACAATAGGAAATCATTTGCAATGCTATGATTCGTTCAACTTGCCGACGCCCCGGAACATGGCTCGACACCCAAACCAACCGTGCCTCATTCGATACAACGTCGAGCGATTCTCAAGAGCATGGCGCTCGCCCCTATCGCGTTTCGGACCGCGCCATTATTGGGTTTTCCGCAGTCGGGAGGGCCTGCGAAGCTTGTGAGTTCAGCCTCAGGACTTGGGTGGTCCGATGCGCGGTTCACGCCGCACTATCCTGATCGCTCGCCGCTCGCGGATGTCATCGCGCTCGTTCCTCCCGGCTCCGACGAGTACATCACCGAGCGATACGCAACCGAGATCGAATCGATATTTCGTCACTGGGGGAATGCCCTCAAAGGTTCCTTTCACCAGACCGCCGCAATCGATCGCGCAATCGACCCCGCACTCCAGGCATGCCTCTTCGATCACCCAACCGAGACCCGGGTTCGTTCCAGCCATGGAATCGACGTGATCCGCTGCCAGTTTGAGTCTGCGCTCCAACCGTTTGGAAAACGTTTTACTGCCTCTCTCCAGGCTTGGCTTAGTCCGGCTGCAAAGGTGCAAACAGCAGATTTCGAAATCTACGGGATTGAAGAGATCAACAACTCTCCGGTTACCGTGCGCACCAGAATCCGCTACGATCTCGTCGCCGACCGAAGTGACGGTCGTCGTGAAGAGCGAATCGGCACATGGACTGTCGAATGGATGCGCGACGCCTCGCAGGGATGGCTGGCGCGGCGTTGGCAAGCGGGCGAGGAAACCTCCTGTATCGCTAACGGTCCGGGATTCGTCGACGTGACTTCGAGCGCTCTCGGCTCGGCCGGGTCATACAAGAGTCAGCTGCTTCGAGGCGCTAATCACTGGCGATCGCTGCTTGATGCCGCTATTGGCGTCGATGTGTACTGCAACAACGGGGTCTCTTTCGGCGACTTCGACAACGATGGCTTCGATGACTTCTATATATGTCAGCCCGCAGGCCTGCCAAACCGCTTATATCGCAATCGCGGAGATGGAACATTTGAAGACGTGACCGAGAAAGCGGGAGTGGGCGTGCTCGACAACACCGCCTGCGCGCTTTTCGCAGACTTCGAAAATCGCGGGCTCCAGGACCTGCTTGTGGTGTGTGGAACAGGGCCAGTGCTTTTCATCAATAACGGCGACGGAACATTTCGATTGAAGCGCGATGCGTTCAAGTTCGCGCGGCCTCCCCAGGGCACGTTCACTCATGCAGCCATCGCCGACTACGACCGCGACGGACGCCTCGACATCTACTTCTGCCTCTACATGTATTACCTTGGCCTTGACCAATACCACTACCCTGTTCCCTACTACGACGCGCGCAATGGCCCTCCGAATTGCGCCTTTCACAACGAAGGCAACTGGTCGTTCGTCGAAAGCACCGGGCCCTCAGGGCTCGACGCCGACAACAACCGCTACAGCTTCGCGTGCGCATGGGGAGACGCCAACGGGGACGGGTTCCCCGATCTATTTGTCGCGAACGACTTCGGCAGCTCTCAGCTATACCGAAACAACGGCGATGGCACATTCACTGTGGTCTCTCGCGAAGCCCACGTGGAGAGCGTCGGCGCGGGCATGAGCTGCTGCTGGTGCGACTACGACAACGACGGCCGGCAGGACATTTATGTGCCGAGCATGTGGGAAGCCGCGGGGCAAAGAGTCTCTGGCCAGGCTCAGTTCCACAACGGCGCGCCGCCGAACATCCGCGAGCTCTACCAGCGTCATGCCCGCGGCAACGCGCTCTATCGGAACCTTGGCAACGGCCAGTTCGAAAACACAGGCCAACATGCCGGCGTCGAGATGGGCAGGTGGTCGTGGTGCTCCGATTTCTGGGATATCGATCATGACGGCTATTCCGATCTTTACGTTACGAACGGATACATCTCCGGTCCCGATCGCGATGACGTCGCTAGTTTCTTTTGGCGCCAGGTCGTTGCCAAATCTCCGGAAGACGCCACTCCCTCTCTTGCCTACGAGCGCGGGTGGAACGCAATCAACGAATTAGTCCGGTCGGATCGCACATGGCACGGGTATGCGCGAAATGTCTTCTTCGTCAACAATCGCGACGGCACATTCAGCGAGGCGTCCGGGGTCGTCGGGCTCGACTTCACCGAAGATGGCCGCTGCTTCGCTCTTGCAGACATCGATCACGACGGGCGCCTCGAGGTCCTGCTGAAGAATCGCGACGCTCCGCAGCTTCGTGTCCTGCACAACGCCATGACAACGATTGGCGCATCCATCAGCTTCCGCTTGCGCGGCACAAAGAGCAACCGCGATGCAATCGGCGCGGCGGTCACAGTTGAGGCCAACGGGCTTCGCCAAACGAAATACCTTCAGGCGGGCGCCGGTTTCCTGGCGCAGCATTCAAAGGAGCTTTTCTTCGGTGTCGGAGATGCCACAACCAGTCGCGCCGAGATCAGGTGGCCGAGCGGCCTGCACCAGGTCTTCGAAAATCTGCCATCGAACCACTGCTTCTCGATTGAAGAAGGCGCGTCAGCCGTACGTCCCGCTCCGTTTCTCGCAACGACTGCTTACCAGCATCCCTCGCCTCCTCCTGAGCCGGAGGCCCTACCCGCCGCCTCTGAAACCTGGCTAATTCAGCCGCTCAAGGCTCCTGCGTTCTCGCTTCCCGATTTGCAGGGAACCTTGCACAGACTTGAATCCTTGCGGGGCAATTCCGTCCTGCTTGTCTTCTGGGCCGGCGCGGCGCCGTTGAGCGTTGACTTGCTTCACAAGCTCAGCCAAGACCATCCAGGCGCGGCCGCAAGCCGCGTCAACATCCTTGCAGTCAACGTCGATCAGCCTTCAGGTATCGATCAAGCGCGGGCCATCGCACAGAATGAGAAGTTCGCCTTTCCCGTCCTCTTTTCCACGCAGGATGTCGGCGGTATCTACAACCTCATCTATCGTCATTTGTTCGATCGGCGGCGCGATCTTCCCATTCCGGTTTCCTTTCTGCTCAACCGCGACGGCATGATCGTCAAGGTGTATCAGGGCGCAATTGATTCAGATCGGCTGCGCAGCGACACCGATTCGATTCCTTCTGCCCAGGAGGAGCGGATGCGCCGCGCGCTCCCATTCCCCGGCGTCCTCGTCCAGGACAAGTTCGAACGCAACGACTTTACCTATGGCGTCGCTATGTTCCAGCACGGCTACCTCGATCAGGCGGAAGAGTCTTTCCGCCAGGTGATCTCAGTAAAGCCCATCAACGCCGACGCGCATTACAATCTCGGCACGCTCAGCCTTCGCCGTCACGATCTCGCCGGGGCGCGCCAGTATCTCGAAGAGACGATCAAGCTGCAGCCCAATTACTCGGAAGCGTGGAATAACCTCGGCATGATCTCCGCGGAAGAGGGAGATTACGAAGCCGCGGTTCGCAACTTCCAGCAATCGCTTGCCCTGCGTCCCAACTACGCAATCGCGCTCCTCAACCTCGGCAATGTCTACCGCCGCCAACATGTGTTCGACAAGGCGCAGGATTGCCTCTCGCGCGCCCTTTCACTTCTACCTGACGATCCCGAGATCAATTACAGCCTTGGAATGCTCTACGCACAGCAGGACCAGCCGAAACTCGCATCCGGGTACTTGCAGAAGGCTCTCACCCTGCGGCCGGACTACCCCGAAGCGCTGAACAATCTCGGCATTGTCTTTGTCCACCAGCAGGAATTCGCGCGGGCCGAAGAGCAGTTCAAGACCGGAATCCGCGTGTCGCCCGGATTTGATCAGTCCTATCTCAATCTCGCCCGCCTCTACGTCTTCGAGAACAACCGCGAACAAGCCCGGAGAGTCCTTCTCGACCTTCTCCAGGTTCAGCCCGGAAACGCAAACGCGCGCCAAGCATTGGAGATGCTACAATGACCGCCCTATGCGAAAGATCGCGATGCGCATTGGGCAAGCGTGCCCGTGTGGCGTCGAGGAATGGGCTGGTCATGCGGAGTTGGCGAGGGTTGGCGGGTCTGCTTCTCTTCACCTCGCTGTGCAGCCCGCGTGCGTTTTTTGCGCAGAACACTGACGCGCGCAACACCCAGATCCACGAGATCGAGTCTCTTATTCAGCAGCACCGCTTGAACGAAGCCAGAACCAGCGTCCTGGATTTGCTCAAGCGCGATCCATCCAATGTTGAGGGCTACAACCTTCTGGGCATCATCCTGGGAGGCCAGCAAGATTACCAGGGCGCCGCCACATCCTTTCAGACCGCCATCCGGCTCAAGCCCGATTCTGTGAAAAGCCGTGACAATCTGGCCAGCCTTTACATGGCGCAGAACCATCCCGATCTCGCCGAGCCGGAATTTAAAGCTGTCCTTCGCCTCGATCCCGAAAACCGCGATGCGCATTACGGGCTAGGCGCTATCGCCCTGCTCAAGGGCTCTCCGTCCGACGCGATCGTTTACTTTCGCCGGGTGCATCCGCAAGACCAGGCCACGCGCTTCGAACTTGTGCGCGCGTACTTTGCCACGAAGCAGAACGCCCTTGCCCTTCGTACGGCATCCGATCTCTCCGCGGCAAACCCGCAGGATGTGCAGGTGCACTTCTCGCTTGGCGTTCTGCTCGCATCGCAGAGGCAGTACAGCGCCGCTCAATTGGAATTCGAAAAAGCCGACGCGCTCAGGCCGGGAACATTCGAAATCCTCTTTAATCTCGGCGAAGACATGTTGCGCTCCGGTGAGAATGCAAAGGCCGAGGCGGTGTTGAGGCGCGCACTGGACGAGAAGCCTTCATCCCCTGAAGCGATGTACCTGCTCGCCCAGGCGTGCGCCAACCAGTCCCGCCCCCTCGATGCCCTCGACTTGCTTGTTCGCGCGAATAAGCTCGCTCCCGAGAACACTGACATCCTGTTCCTCATGGCTCAGATCAGCATGTCGCAAAACTACTTCGAGGATGCGATTCCGCTGCTTGAGTCCGGCGTGCGCCTTGCTCCTCGCCGCCCCGAGTTCCTCGCCGCGCTTGGCGAGAGCTACTTCATGGCCGGCAAGGTCGACAAAGCCATCGACGAATTCAGCAAGCTCATCGAAGTCGAAAAATCTGCCCGCTCATATGCGTTCCTCGGCCTGTGCTACCGCAACATGGGCCGCTTTGATGAGGCCAGGCAGCAGTTCATGAAGGGGCTCAAACTCGAACCGAACAATAGCCTGTGTCTCTATAACCTCGGCTTCATCTCCGAGCGGCAGGGCGACAATGCCGCAGCGGAAAAGTACTTCCAGCAGTCACTTCGATCGAATCCCGATTTCCCCGACACGCTGCTCGAACTCGCAAATCTGCGGATTGCCGAAAAGCGGCTGCCCGAGGCTGAGGACCTGCTTCGCCGCTTCGTTCGCGTCAGCCGCGACCCGTCTACGGGGTACTACAAGCTGGCCATGACGGAGCGCAGCCTTCACGAATCGGCCGCTGCACAGCGCGACCTCGAGGTCTTCAAAACTCTTTCCCGCAGCGCCCCTGACGGTCCTCACCCTTACCAGAATCTCTTTGACTATCTCGAGAACCGCTCCCAACTCGGTCGAACTGCCCGTAACCAGCTCGATATCGATGACATAACGAAACAGACCCGCGAGCACCCTGACCAGCCCGAAGGCATGTACCTGCTCGTCCAGGCTTACCTCAGGGCGAGAAACCTCGAGCAGGCCCGTGAGACGATAGCCCAGCTTGACAAGTTGACCAATGGCGACTATCGCACGCTCACCGGTCTCGGTGTCCTCCTTGCGCGTTACCACGTTTACGGGGATGCTGTGGAGCAATTTCAGGCCGCGCTCGCAGCCAACCCCAACTCCGACGATGCGCGGTTCGATCTTGCCGATGCACTGTTTCGCGAGCGCAAATATGCCGACGCTCTCGAACAGGCTCAGAAGATCTCTCCGGAGGCCCAGAAGGACGATGCCTGCCTCGCCCTGCTCGGCGATATCTACTCCCACCTCGGCAAAACTGCGCAGGCCATCGAAATCTATCGCGACGCCATCGCCCGCAACCCCGACAACGACCAGAACTATCTGTCGCTCGCGCTCATTCAACTTCGCACCAGCGACGTCGACAGTGCAAAACAGGCTTTGCTGAATGGACAAAAGCGCATCCCCGCGTCAGGCAAGATTTTCTGGGGCCTCGGCCTGGTTGCTGTCCTCGAGGGGAACAATACGCAGGCCGCCACAGAATTCGAGCGCGCAGTCGATCTCCTTCCGGAGTGGCCGGGGGGCTACTCAGCGCTTGGCGTCTTCTACTTCCAGTCCGGTCAGATCGGCAAGGCCCGCGAAGTGCTTAGCCGGTTCAGGAACACCAGCGCCAGTTCGAGTCTCGACGTCGATCGCATCGAGCAGGTCCTCGACCAGGCTTCTGCGACGTCCACCACTCCAAGCGCCTCCCTTTCCATGGCTGATCGTGCGCAATTCCTGCAACTGGCACTCTCGCTTGCGGACCGCACCCTATGAGCTACTTTTCCCGCGGCGGCGCGGCCTTCGTCATTCTTGCAGGCATGTGCGCGCCGTCCTTTGACAAAGGCGACGCTCAGCAGGCGCCCAAGTCTCACGACTCTTCCATTCCTGTTCGCTTTACGGACATTCGCAAGTCCGCGGGTATCACGTTCGTTCAGGATTCCACCGAGACGGACGAAAAGTACTACCTCGAAACCATGGGCACGGGCGTTGCATGGATCGACTACGACCAGGACGGCCTTCTCGACCTTTACTTCGTCCAGTCCGGCGAAACCGATGCCTACAAGACTGTGCATCCCCTGCGCTCAGCTCTCTATCACAACAACGGCGACGGGACATTTACGGATGTAACCGACAAAGCCCATGTGGGCGGAGAGGGCCATTATGGCCAGGGCGTCGCAGTGGGCGACTTTGACAATGATGGCTATCCCGATCTCTACGTCACGGGCTACGGCCGCGCCATCCTCTACCACAACAACGGCGACGGGACATTTACCGATGTCAGCGCCAAAGCCGGCGTTGCCGACGAAGGGGAGTGGTCCACCTCCGCCGGATGGTTCGACTTCGACAAAGATGGCTGGCTCGATCTCGTTGTAACCAACTACATCGACTGGAACCCCAAAAATAATCTGTATTGCGGAGAGCGCGCGCCCGGCTATCGCTCCTACTGCAATCCCAACGACTATCATGGCCTGAAGACCAAGCTCTATCGCAACAATCACGACGGGACTTTCACCGACGTAAGTGTCAAGTCCGGAGTGGGCCTTCCCGAATCGAAGGGCATGGGAGTCGTTCTCGCCGACTTCAACAACGACGGTTGGCCCGACATCGCGATCGCCAACGACACCTGGCCCAACTTCCTCTTTCAGAACAACCACGACGGGACCTTCTCCGACGTCTCTCTCCTCTCCGGCCTCGCCGCCAGCGAGGACGGCCGGTACGAGGCGGGCATGGGCATCGATGCGGCCGACGTAGACGGCGACGGTCAGCTTGACGTCTATATCACGCATCTCGATTTCGAGCTGAACCGCCTCTACCACAACAACGGCGACGGCACGTTCACCGACGCGACATACAGCTCCGGCATCGGCAACAAGGCCATGCTCCTCAGCGGTGTAGCCGCCAAGTTCATCGACTACGACAACGACGGCTGGCCCGACATCGTCCAGGCGAACGGTGCGATGGTCGACAACGTCAACCTCTATCACAGCCTGATCAGTTACAAGGAGCCTCTGCTTATGTTCCGCAACCTGGGCAAGGGCCACTTCGAAAAAGTATCCGACCAGCTCGGCCCCGACTTCGTCCATCCAATTGCGGGCCGTGGCCTCGCAACTGCCGATTTCTTCAACGGCGGAGCTGTGGGGCTCGCCGTGGTCTGCCGCGGCGATCCTCCCGAACTGCTCCGCAACGATGGAGCCGCAGCCAATCACTGGCTTGAAGTCCTGCTCATAGGCACAAAATCCAATCGAGACGGCATCGGCTCGGTCCTCAAGCTCACAGCCGGAGACCTCGTGCGCGTCGATCAGGCGAAAGGCGGAACCAGCTACATGTCCGCAAGCGATCCGCGCATTCACTTCGGTCTTGGCAAGCGAGCCAAAATCGATTCGCTTGTCATCACCTGGCCGAGCGGCCATGTAGACCGCCTGGCCAATGTGCCCGTCGACGCAATCATCGCCGTCAAAGAGGGCACGGGCATAGTTCCGCATCCATTTCCGAAGGTGCGCCCTCGATGAACCGGATGCCATACCGTGAATCCAGCCAGATAAACTGTCTTACTCTTGATCCATCGATATGAACCTCTTACGTCGGCGATTCCTCGGCTCATCTGCATTCGTTCTGGGCGGCACGCTGCTTGACGTCCTCACCACACCGCTCTGGCGATGGAAGCAGGATACTGTTCGCGCGGCCGTCACCAGTTCTCCGGCCTCGCCCGTGCAATTTATGGATGTGGCAGAGAAGGCCGGCCTCCACACTCCCAACGTCTGGGGAGGTGTCGACAAGAAACGCGTCATCATCGAAACCAAGGGCAGCGGCCTTGCCTTCTTCGATTACGATCAGGACGGCTGGCTCGACATCTATCTCACCAATGGCAGCCGCTTCGATGCGCACTGGCCCGCTGGCAAAGAGCCCACAACACATCTTTACAAGAACAACCGAGACGGCACATTCACCGACGTGTCTGAAAAATCAGGAATCGCCCGCTCTGGCTGGCAAACCGGCGTCTGCGTCGGCGACTACGACAACGACGGATGGGACGATCTATTCTGCACGTTCTGGGGCCGCAACATCCTCTTTCACAACAATGGCAACGGCACGTTCACGGACGTAACCCATAAGGCGGGCCTTTACCAGGAGCACGGCCGCTGGGGCACAGGCTGCACGTTTCTCGACTACGACCGCGACGGCTCGCTCGACCTCTTCGTCTGTAATTTCGTCAAGCTGGATCCAGACGCGCCGGTCCATATCGACAACGCGAGTTTCTGCCAATGGAAGGGTGTGCCTACGATGTGCGGACCGCGCGGCCTTCCGGGCGACACCTGCATCCTCTACCACAACAACGGCGACGGCACATTCAAGGACGTTTCAGAGAAGGCCGGCATACTCAAACCTGGCCCGCGCTACTCCATCACCGCCACGTCCTACGATTTCGACAATGACGGTTGGCCCGACATCTACGTCGCCGTCGACTCTGAGCCGAGCATGTTCTTCAAGAACAATCACGACGGCACATTCACCGACATCGCCGTCATGGCCGGTTGCGCCTACAACGACGACGGCCACGAGCAGGCCGGCATGGGCCTCGGCGTCGCCGATTACGACTGCGACGGATGGTTCGACATCTTCAAGACCAACTTCGCCGACGATACGTCCGACCTATATCGCAACAACGGCGACGGCACCTTCACCGAGATGTCGTTCAACTCCGGCATCGGCATCAACAACAAGTACGTCGCCTGGGGCTGCGGCTTCATCGATTACGACAACGACGGCTGGGCCGACATCGTGCAGGTGAACGGCCACGTGTATCCCGAGATCGACAACTACAACTTCGGCGAGACGTTCAAGAACCAGCGCCTGGTTTACAAGAATCTCGGCAACGGGCGCTTCAAAGACGTTTCATCCGAGATGGGACCTGGAATTCTTGCTCGCTACTCCAGCCGCGGCGCCGCTTTCGGCGACTACGACAACGACGGCGGCATGGACATCCTCATCCTCAACATGAACGACCTGCCTTCGCTTCTCCACAACGTCGGTACGCGCCAGAACTGGATCAAGCTCAAGCTTATCGGCACAAAGTGCAATCGCACGGCGATCGGCGCGCGCGCCCGCGTCATCACCGGCAAGCACATCCAGATGGATGAGGTCCACAGCGGAACCAGCGTGATGTCGCAAAGCGACCTTCGCCTGCACTTTGGCCTCGGCAGCGCGGCAACGGTGGATGCGATTGAAATCAAGTGGCCCACGACGCAGAAGCTCGAGCGCTTCACGCAGGTCAAGGCCAATCAGATTCTTACAATTCGCGAAGGCAACGGGATTATCTCAACATTTAAGCCGCCTCGCTAAGGTTGTTTTTCCGCGGGCTTGTCTTCGACCACCAGGAACTGCTTTACTTCCCGGCGCTGCTGTTCCACCTGGGCCTTCTGTTGCCGCTCGATTTGTTCATGTAACTGGAATTCCTGCTTCGCCTTGTCGCGCTCTCCCATGCGATCGAAGGCCACGCCCAGCCGGTAGTGCGCTTCGCTCAGCTGCGGATCGGCCGCAATCGCCTTCTGGTAGAACCCGATCGCCTGCGCATCTTCGCGCCCGGCCGTCGCAACAATGCCGAGTTGCAGATAGGCCTCGCTGCACTTCGGGTCGAGGGCCACAGCCCTGTTCAGCAGCGCCTCCACCTGCTCCCGGACGTGCGCGTCCGTCGATCTCCCGCTGTGCTTCCACAGCGCGATCGCATAGTAATAGTTTGCCAGCGGATTCGCGGGCTGTTGCCGCGCAAAGTCCGCGAGATGCTGCTCCGCGCATTTCAAGTCATCGGGGGCCGCGGCCTCGGCCTTTCCAAGAAAAAGGAACGCATCCGGCGACGATGAATTCATATCCGCCGCTTCGCACAGGCGCTCCGCCGCCTCGTCGTAGAGCGCGCACGCGAACAGCGCCGCGCCCAGCGCCGTCAGCATGCGCGGCGATCGCGCATACCTCTGTGCGCCCGCTGTAAACACGTCCTTCGCCTGCCAGATGGCGCGGTGAAGCAATAGCTCCGAACCCCACTGAAAATAGTTCTCCTCGCTCGGATCATTGCGCGTTGCAGTCTCGAATGCTTTCGCCGCTGGCACCGGATCGCCCAGCTTCTCGTCGAGCCGCCCCTCCATTCGAAGCAGGTCGGCCGATGTCTTTGCGGCTAGCCCCTGCGTGGCCAACTGTGAGCGAACCAGCCGGCGGGCCTCCTCGATCTTGCCGGCCTCCTCAAGCGCCAGCGCGGCGCGCAGTTCCGGTTCTGGCGCTCGGGCAGGTTCGCCGCTGCCTGCGTTCGCTCCCGGTTGCAGGTGCAATGTGTCGCGCGTGAGCGCCTCGCTGGTGCGCAGGATCGCATCCGACCCATGCCCGCCCGCTGCCGTCCAGTCCGTCACGCCCGCAATCTTGAAATCCGGCTCATCGCTGAATTTCATCGCCGCGACCGCGCTTTGCGTTCCGGCCTGCCCCTGCTCCAGAACCAGCGCAATCTCTTTTGGCCCGCCGTGCGAACTTTCCGCCTCCGCCGGCCGGCTCTCAAGGCCTCCCTTTTGGGCCTTCACGACGTAGCTGCCATCCGCAGCCACTCTCAACAGGAAATCGCCACGATCGTCGGTCTCGGTGTCGATCGACCCCGGACGGTCCTTCCGCTCAGCATGAACCAGCGCTCCCGCAACCGGGCTGCCCGCCCAATCGCGCACCGTGCCACGAATGGATGCCGTGGGTTGATCTTGCCCGTTCGCCTGCATTGCACTCTGCGCAATGCCCGCGCACATTGCGCCGGAGAGCACGATAGCCCCAGCCAAAAACCATCGGACTCGCCCCGAATCATTCATCATCGATCGCTACACATTCACGCTACCGCGTCGCAGCCCATGACCCCGCGCAATCTCCGAGAGGCGTTGACTATTGTAGGCCACAGCAAGGTTCTCGGAATTGGCAGGCCGATGGAGCGCAGGGAGATTCAACACGGTTCTTTAAGGGAAATGGCGGAGGGAGAGGGATTCGAACCCCCGGTGCCCTTTCGGGCACAACGGTTTTCAAGACCGCCGGTTTCAACCGCTCACCCATCCCTCCGCTTGGATGGAAACGCTCGTGTTCCATCAGTTTATCGCAGCCGTGATTCCTTTCGCGCGCCGGGCGCCGGGAAGTGCTCAAATGCTGTCCGCATTCGGTTGGGTTGACCCGGATCGAACTTGAACCCCGAACGGCCGGGAATCGCTGCCCGCGAAGCCGAATGCGTAAACTGGGATTATGGCGAGACCGATACTGCTGGCGGTCGATGACGACATAAATGTACTCGAGGCCGTGGTCCAGGACCTGCGGCGGCAGTACGGCGCCGACTACCGCGTGATGCGCGCCGCAGGCGGCCAACCTGCTCTTGACACGCTCAGCCAGGTCAAGGCGCGCGAGGAACCCGTGGCGTTGCTGGTGAGCGACCAGCGCATGCCGGGCATGACGGGAGTCGAGTTCCTCGAGCGCTCGATGGAGCTCTACCCCGACGCGCGCCGCGTCCTGCTCACGGCCTATGCCGACACCGACGCGGCCATCCAGGCCATTAACACGGCCCGCATTCACTACTACCTGAACAAGCCGTGGGATCCTCCGGAAGAGAAGCTCTACCCGGTCCTCAGCGACCTGCTCGACGACTGGAGGGGGACCTACCGGCCGCCATTCGAAGGGCTGCGGGTGATCGGCAATCGCTGGTCGGCGCGGGACCACGAAATCCGCAGTTTTCTCAGCTGCAACCACGTGAATTACCGCTTTCTCAACGTAACGGGCGAGGAAGCCGCCAAGCTGCTCCAGGAGCGGCAGGTGGAACCGGACGAGCTTCCCATTGTGCTCTTTCCCGATGGCACGGTGCTGAAAGCGCCAAGCCCGGAGGACCTGGCCCTGCGCGTCGGCCTGAAGGTGCAGGCCAGCCAGGATTTCTACGATCTTGTGGTGGTGGGGGGCGGTCCGGCCGGGCTCGCCGCTGCGGTGTACGGCGCCAGCGAAGGGCTTCGCACGCTCGTCATCGAGCCGGAAGCGCCGGGAGGTCAGGCCGGCACCACGTCGCGCATTGAAAATTACCTCGGCTTCCACCAGGGCATCACCGGAGAGGAGCTGGGACGCCGCGCGCACTGGCAGGCTACGCACTTCGGCGCCGAATTCGTGACCCAGCGCGCCACCGGGCTGCGCATCGATGGGCAGTACAGGTTCGTACAGATGGCCAACGGAAGCGAGGTCTCCACCCAGGCCGTGCTGCTCGCGCCGGGAGTTCAGTACCGCAAGCTCGACATTCCCGGCGCCGACGAGCTCACCGGCCGCGGCGTATATTACGGCGCGGCGCTGGTCGAAGCCGAATCCTGCAGGGACGAAGATGTATACATCGTCGGCGGGGCCAATTCAGCCGGGCAGGCCGCCCTGTACTTCTCCAAGTACGCGCACGGCGTGACCATGTTGGTTCGCGGGGCCGGATTGGGGGCGACCATGTCGAAATATTTGATCGATGAGATCGGTCGAACATCGAATATTGTGGTGAGACCGCGGACCCAGGTACTCGAGACGCTGGGGAACGATCATCTCGAGACCCTGCGGCTGCGAGGCCCCGACGGCGAGTCGAAGGTCAACGCTACGTCGCTGTTTGTGTTCATCGGAGCGGCTCCCCGCACGGAATGGCTGCCCCGGGAGGTGTTGCGCGATGACAACGGCTTTCTTCTCGCGGGGCCTGACCTGCACACGGATGGCAAGCTGGCCCCCGTGTGGCGCGAGTCGCGGCAGCCGTTTCTTCTCGAGTCAAGCGTGCCCGGTGTTTTCGTGGCCGGGGACGTACGGCATGGCTCGGTGAAGCGCGTGGCGTCGGCAGTAGGCGAGGGTTCCATCGCTGTGCAGTTTGTGCATCAGTACCTCGCGGGGTTCTGAAGCCGGAGATCACGCTAACCCGAAGAGGATAGCGGGCCGGCTGAGAATTGGAGAACGATTGGATCTGGCATTGAACGAGGAAGGCGGCAAATCGGTACGCAGCGAAGCCGTTCCGTTCGCAGACGTCGCGGAGCGGCTCAGGAGCTTTCCCTCTTTCGCAGCTTCTGACCTGAGCGTTCTGCGCGATGTCGAGACCGTCGAGCTGGTGCACGCGCCCGCGGGAGCGGCAATCACTGAGCCGGGCATGTGTCCCCTGCTGTACACCGTGGTGCTTGACGGGAAGATGCGCGCCGATCGTCCCGAACCCGATGGCTCTCTCACCACCGTCGGCTACGCGGAAAACGGCGAGGGGTTCGGCGAGACACCGCTGATGCACGGCAAGGACGCGTCGTCGTTCTGGGTTTACGCCGAGGTGGATTCGACCCTGGTGCGATTCACCGAGCAGCAGTTCTGGAACCTGTTGTCCTGCTGTCCCGCAATCCGCCACCAGATCGTGAAAGACATGACCGGGCGGCTGCAGGCATACCAGGTGGAGGCGCTGCATCGCGAGAAGCTCGTCACCCTGGGCAAGATGGCGGCAGGGCTCATGCACGAGCTGCACAACCCCGGAGCCGCTGCCAAGCGCTCGGCCGCACAGTTGCGAGACAACCTGAAGCGGCTGCAAGAACTCGCGCTGCGCATGGGAGAACGGCCCAAGACCCGCGAGCAGCTCGATTGCGTCAAGTCGCTGCTTGAGCATGCCGTGAGGGGCTGCCACATGCAGGCGCTCAGCAGCATCGATCAATCCGATGCCGAGGAGGCGATGTCGGAGTGGCTCAATTCCGCGGGAGTTGAAAACGCCTTCACCATCGGCCCGGTACTGGTAGAGACGGGTTTTCAGCCCAGCGAACTCGAATGCACGCGGGCTTATTTTGACCCGCCGGGATTTTCAGACGCGCTCAACTGGCTTGGCGCGCTGCTCTCGAGCATGTCGCAGGTGTGCGCCATTGAGGAGAGCATCGGGCGCGTGTCGGAGCTGGTCGCTTCGGTCAAGAAATTCGTCTACAACGAGAAGTCGCCGGCCAAGGAACTCGACGTTCACGACAGCCTGCAAAGCACTCTCACCATTCTTGGGCACAAGCTGCGCATCAAGCAGATCCGGGTGGAGAAGCGCTTTGGCGCCTCGCCCTCCACGATCGCAACGCGCGGCTTCGCGCTGAGCCAGGTGTGGACCAACTTGATCGACAACGCGGCGGATGCCTCGCCCGCGAATGGCCACATCGAGATCGCTACATGGAACGAGCCCGAGTGGCTCGTGGTTTGCATCGGCGATCACGGTGCGGGGATTCCCGAGGATGTATTGCCCCACATCTTCGAAGCATTTTTCACCACCAAGCCTCAGGGGTCCGGCACCGGACTCGGGCTGGAGATCGTGCATCGCATCGTGACGCAGAAGTTCGGCGGACGAATCGACGTCGAATCAAAACCCGGCGATACGCGGTTCATCATCCGCCTGCCACGACCGAATTCAACACCGTAGCGCGGTCGAACCCTCCCTCTGTTCCTTCCCTGTCCTTGAGTTGTTGCGCCCGCGTGCGGCCACTTGCCTTCCCCTGTTCCTGTCCGCAGTGAAGTTGCCGCCCGCCCTGCCGATGAAGGCTGTGGAGGGTTTCATGGCCGATCGAGGCGAGTTGCTGGAGGCTGCGCTCGAGGTGTACCCCGAAGGCCTGGCCCTGCTCGACGAACAGGGGCGGGTGGTGTTCTGGAACCACGCCGCAGAGAGCGCCACCGGCTACAACAGGTCCAGCTTGGTGGCGCGTCAGCTTCCGCAGGCGCTGGCCGCCCTCGTGTCCGATCCGGACAACGAGCGAGTGTCCGGTCTTCGCTATGGTTCTTATCCGGCCGTGGCGCACTTGTGCACGCTCAGCATGCGGGAGGTTCCGACGTCCCCCTCATCACGCGCAAGGTTGTGCTGCGGGACGGGCTGGGCGCACGCATAGGCGCAGCCGCGGTGTTTCACATTGCGGCAAATGGCACGGCACTGCCTCACGGCGAAACTACTGACGGCTCGGAGGTGCGGGAGAGCGAGGCCGAGATGCATGACCGCCTGGAAGCCGCCTGGGACGCCCGTCTTCGGGATGGCGTTCCCTTCGGCGTGCTTTGGGTCGCGGTGGATCAGGCTGAAGACCTGCGCAAAACTCACGGCGCCCGCGCCTGCGAAGCGATGCTCGAAAACGTGGAACGCACGCTGGCCAACGCGCTGCGCGCCGGCGGTGAGATAGGCCGCTGGGGCGACATCGAGTTCATCATTCTCTCGCAGGAGGGCCGCGGCGAGGTCCTTGCCAACCACGGCCGCGTGCTGGCCGGCATCGCCCGCACAGCCGACTTCCGCTGGTGGGGCGATCGAATCCCGCTCACGGTAAGCATGGGCGCGGCCGAAGCTGAAGGCGCCGATTCACTCGCGGAAATGCTTGAGCGTGCGCAGGCCGCAATGCAAACCAGCGTTCGCTGCGGGGGAAACCACGTATCGCTCGCGCCGGGGAGGGCTGGATGTTCGCAATCATAGGCATTCTCGTAGTATTCGGGGCTGTTCTGGGCGGGTTCCTCATGGAAAAGGGGCACATCGTTGTGCTCATGCAGCCCGCGGAGTTGCTCATCATTGCGGGCGCGGCCACCGGCACGCTTCTGGTCGCTAACCCGACCCATATTCTCAAGGGCATCGGGTCCGGCATTGCCGGGGTGATCAAGGGCTCCCGCATCGGCAAGGAGCGATACCTGACGACGCTGCGCATGATGTACCAGTTCCTGAACAAGGTGCGCAAAGAGGGCCTGCTGAGTGTGGAGATGGACGTCGAGAAGCCGGAAGCCAGCCCGATGTTCAAAAACTATCCCGAGTTTCTCAACGACCACCACGTGCGCAACTTTGTTTGCGACACGCTGCGCATGGCCGTCACCGGCGGTGTCGAACCGTTCGACATGGACCAGATGATGGAGCTGGACATGGAAGTGCATCACATGGAAGCGAACCAGCCTGTGGTCGCGCTCGCCACCGCCGCCGACGCGCTGCCCGGGCTGGGCATCGTGGCCGCGGTGCTGGGCGTGGTAATCACCATGGGCGCGCTTGGAGGCCCCCCGGATGAGATCGGCCACAAAGTCGCCGCCGCGCTCGTGGGCACGTTCCTCGGCATTCTTCTCTGCTACGGCGTGGCCGGCCCGCTCAGCTCCAACATGGCGAAGGCCGCCGAAGAACACAACGCCTACCTCCACGTCCTGCGCGTTCTGCTGCTTTCGTTCCTCAAGGGCTCGGCGCCCATGATCGCCATCGAGATGGCGCGGCGCGCGATTCCCGCGCACGTGCGCCCCAGCTTTGACGAGACAGAGAAGCGCTGCAAACAGCAGCCGGCGGCCGCGCCCGAGGCAGTCGCAAAGCCCGCGGCGGCGTAGGACGAAGGGAACGCGAACTATGGCCACAGCAAAACCACAGCCGGTCATCGTCATCCGGAAGAAGCGCCGTGACGCCGGCCATCACGGCGGCGCGTGGAAGGTGGCCTACGCCGACTTTGTCACCGCGCTGATGTCTCTCTTTATCGTGCTGTGGCTCATGAACTCGAGCGAGAAGATCAGGAAGGCCGTCGCGGGATACTTCAACGACCCGCGCGGCACAGCCACCCTGATGGGCACAACGATGTCAGGTACAGGCATTGAGGTCCCGGCCCAAAACGATCAGCGCCTGCAGGAGCTCAAGAGAAGGCTGGAGCAGGAGATTCGAGCCAAGAAGCAATTCGACAAGCTCTCAAAGCAAATTGAGATTACAGTCACACCGGAAGGACTGCGGATCGAGCTGCTCGAGGGCAAGGACGGCACATTCTACCAGAGCGGCAGCGCAAGCCTGAGTGACAGCGGCCAGGAGTTGCTGGCGCTGCTTGCGGCCGAGCTGAAGACTCTTCCCTTCCCGCTTTTGATCGAGGGCCACACGGACGCCCAGCCTTATTCAAGCGACCGCACGTACAGCAACTGGGAGCTCTCGGCGGACCGCGCCAACGCGGCGCGGAGGCTGCTGCAGCAGGATGGCGTGCGAGGCGATCAGGTAACCCAGGTACGCGGCTATGCTGACCAGATGTTGCGCGTGAAATCGAACCCCTACGATCCTTCGAACCGCAGGATCTCCATCCTCGTGAAGAACCTCGAGGGGAGGGTGCCGGAGTTTATGCGAATGAACGGGCTGGCTGCGCAGGCCGGCAACTGAAGAAAAGAAAAGCGCCGGAAGGTCGTGAGACCCACCGGCGCTTTACTTCACACCCACCCCCGATCGGTTAGAAGTCGTAGCGCAGGCTGAACTGCATGCGCCGCGGCACGCTGAGAGTGCTGTTGGCTATGCCGAGGTTGCCGCCGGTCAGGCCGGAGCCGACGGACGCAGCGTCGAAGCGGACGGTGTTGGTGGCGTTGTAAACCTCCCAGCCGAACTTGAGAGTGCCGTACTCACCGAAGCCCCAGCTCTTGCTCACGCCGGAATCGACATCGAAGAGGCCGTCGCCGCGGAAGCTGTTGCGCATGCCGGCTTCTCCCGGGTACGAAAGGCGGACGTTCCCGCCGTTGCATCCGCCGCAAGCGATGTTGTTGTTAATGTTGTTAGCGCCATCGTCATCGTTGCCGGCGAAGTACTGCGGATTGCCGGCGGAGTCGTAGTGCTTGTGGATTTTCACGGCGCCGGTTTCCACGCCGAAGCTTTCGATCTGCCAGTTGGTGGACCATCCGGGATCGAAGAGGCTGAAGGGCAGGCCGGAGGTCCAGCGCGAAATGCCCGACCATTGCCATCCGCCGATGAAGGCGTCGACCAGGTGGTTCACGCCGCCGCCTATCATCTTGCCTCTTCCGAAGGGCAGCTGGTAAACCCAGTTGGCGGTGATGAGGTGGCGGGTGTCGAAGTCGGAGGAACCTCGCGCCTGCCAGGGCTTCCAGGTGTTGGTGAGCTCACTGAAGGCGCCGGTGTTGGTGCTGAAGCCGCCAAACTCGGTGCTGCGCTCAGTATCGGAGCCCATGTCGATGGAATGCGAGTAGGTGTAGCTGATATCGAACGTGAGGCCGCGGCTGGTGGGATGGCGCAGCGAGAACTGGGCCGCGTTGTAGTAGCTCATTCCGACTGTGGAGAGGGCAAAGAGCGACGAGAACTGATCCTGCCAGAAGTGAGGCTGCCAGTTCGCGGGCGCGGGATAGAAGCCGAAGAGCGGTCCGAAGAAATCAATATCGGAAAGAGCCGTCGTCGCTCCAAGGTTGGCGCGGTAAGGCATCCACTCGTTGTTGTAGATTGCCTGGGTTGCACTTTCGCCCGCATAGTCGAAGCCGGCCATCCACGGGAAGACATTTTCAAAGTAGGGAATGGGTTGCACCGTGCCCGCCCCGCCGTCGTTTAGATCGACTTGCTGCGAGAGGGCTCTGCCGGCAGCGAAGTAGTCGCCGCCGCCCAGCGGATCGACGTAGTTGGTGGGCTCGGCCATATCGAGCTGCTGGATCAGGTGGCGGCCGAGACGGCCCACATAGGCGCTTTCAACCGTCCAGCCGCGATTGAACTCATGCTGAACGGAGACGTCGAAAGTCTCGGAATAGGGGGTCTTGAGTTTGCTGTCTAGCCCCCAGGTAATGGCGAAGTTGTCCTGCGGGTAGAGATACGGGAAGGTGATTTCGGTGACGGGCGTGACGCCGAGGGGAATGTTGGGAATGGTGCGCCTGTCGGTAAAGCGAGGGCTTCCCGGCTTGCTGGAACTGCCCTGCATGCTGTAGACGCCGGCAGGGTTGGAGATGGAAGAGCTCATGCCGAAGGAGCCATTCTGATCGAAGCTGTTGACCAGGGCCTCGCCGTAGTGATCGAAGTAGATGCCGGCCCCGACGCGGATGGAGGTCCTGGTGTCCGGCGAGTAGGCGACGGCGACGCGAGGCGCAAGGTTGAGCTTCTGCATGGGGTAATAGCCGGGCTTGCCGTAAAAGTTTCCGGCCGGAGCGAATAGCAGGTCCTCTTCATAGATCTGGCCCTGCTGCGCCGCAGCTTCGCGCTTCTGATACCAGGTGTGCGTGTCGATGGTCGGCGCCACCTGCTGGCCGCTGTTCTCATACGGCGTTTGCAGCAGAGAATGACGGACACCGAAGGTGAGGGTCAGGTTGGGGCGAACACGCCACGCATCCTGTGCGTACCACTCGAACTCATTGGAGACGAAGTGACGCTCGAGGGCCACCCCGTCTGCCAGCGCCGAGCCCGCGGTGGGGCTGGTGAGCTTGTAATTGAAGACGTCGGTGATCTGCGGGACAGTGCCGAGCATGTTCGCCAGGGCAATCTGGTACGAGTTGGCGAAGGCGGAGTTCACCGACGGCTGGCCCACCGAACTCGGATCCGGATAGCCGCCTCCGAGCCAGTAAGGATTCGTCGTTCCGCTGTTGAACGAGTTCTCGTTGCTGATGTGGTTCTGGTGGATGAGCCGCCAGTTGGCTCCGAACCCGAGGGTGTGGTTCCCCTTGTTCCAGCTCAGATTGTCCACGAGATTGTTGACTGGAACGCTCGTAGCGGTTGAGCGAGTTTCCGCCGTGGGCGAGTTGAGGAAGCGGAAGTCTACATAGTCGCCCGAGCCGATGCCGCTGAAGGCAAAGGACTGACGGATGTAGCCGTAGCGGATGTCGTTGACCAGACGTGTGGTGATGGTCCATGTGTCGCCGCCGATGAGGCCTTTGCTGTCGTCCACGAGGGTGCGCGACGGCGGCTGGCCGGGGAAGTGCTCCGCGAAGGCGGTGGTGTCGTCCTGGAGGTTGCCGTGGATGAAGATGCGATGCCTGTCAGAAGGAATGTAGTCGAGCCGGACGATGCTGGTGTTGAGGTGGATCGGGGCGGGCGAGGAGAAGGAGAAGGAGCCCTCGTTCACGCCATCGCCGTTGACCGTACCATTCGCGGCCGGCATCTGGTTAAAGTACGTCAGAGAATTCGGATTGGGTCCCGGAGGGGCGGGGTAGCTTGCCGAGTTGCAGACCTGGCAGCCGGCGTCCATGGCTGCGATCTGGGAGGCGTTGACGGTCGCCGTATCGCCGGCATCGTCGTATACGTAGGTAATGTTGCCGGCCTGGTAGGATGCGGTCGGCGCGGTAGTAGTGACCTGCTGGTTCTCGGCCAGCCGCGACGCCTCGTAGTTGCCAAAGAAGAACACTTTGTCCTTGTGGATGGGGCCGCCGAGATCGGCGCCGAAGATGTTGCGGATGAGCTTGCCAGGAATATTGGGCAGGTTGCTGCGGGCTTGTGCCTGCTTGTTGAACCAGTCATTGGCTACGGTGATCGTAGGCCGGTTGTACTCGTAGGCGGCGCCATGGAACTTGTTGGTGCCGGACTTGGTGACCATGGAGATCTGGGCTCCGGAGGAGCGCCCGGAATCGGCATTCGCGTCACCGGTGACGACGCGGAACTCCTCGATGGAGTCCTGAGTCTGGCGGAGAACGCCCTGGAATGCGATGCCGTTGACCTGGTCGTTATCGTCGAGGCCGTCGATCATGACGTTGCCCTGGTCGGACCGGCCGCCGTTGACGGCGCCGCTCCGGCTGTCGCCGGCGCCATAGCCGGGCGGCGGCATGTAGAGGACGCCGGGCTGGAGCGACAGCAGGTCGGGCACGTTGCGGGTTTCGCTGGGGAGGGCCTGGATTTCGGCGCTGTCGGCGGAGTTGCCGAGAGATGCATCCGCGGTGTTGAGGGTCTGCGCCGAGGCAGAGACGTCAACAGTTTCGGTGCTGGACTGCACGGTGAGCGCGAAGTCGATCGCGGCCGGCTGGTTCACCAGCAGTTCGGCGGACTTGGTCTGGTCGCCAAAACCCTGCGCAGTGACTTTGATCGTGTACCGGTCGGGACTGATCTGCGTGAAATTGTAGACGCCGGATGCGTTGGCGGTGGTGGCTTGAGACCGACCGGTGGATGCGGCTGTAATGGTCACCGCCGCGCCGGGTACGACCGCGCCCGAGGGGTCCTTGACGGTGCCGCTCAGCGAGGTGGTTGCGATCTGGGAGAAGACGAGCGAAGCTGTCGAGAGGATGCAGCACAGCATCCATCCCCAATGTGATTTTTTCACGCCAGTTCCTCCAATAATTCATGTCCGGCGGCACTGGAATCTGCCGCTCCGGATGAAGTGAATTTGTGCGGTGCAGCGGGCTTGCGGCCGCATCGCTGATGACTTAGTTCTGTTCGTTGTTTCCGACCTTGCTCGGTTTTTCGCGACCCCGAACTGCAAACTCCAAAATGAAGTAGTGCGTGCCGCTTGAAAGAGGGGAGCGGCAGGTCAAGATTGAAAGTAGCACCTATCTTGACCGAAAACTAATGCGGATTCAATAGCAAACTGACCCTCGTTTGAGCTTGCTCAAAGAAGTTCTGGCGCGGCAGCCGCCCCTCTATGCCGCTCTCACGCCAAGTAAATCGTGTTTCCTGATCTAGCAGCCGAGAGATAAAGAAACCATCAAGTTGCGATCTGCGGCTTCGATTCCACGTTGAGGGTTTCGATGCCAGGAACCGACGGGGCCGCGCCTGTCAGGAAGATGCCCGGTGCAAATCTCGGACGGTCGTTGGAGGCTTTCCGGGGTAAGTAAGCCGCCCGCAATCGATTACGCTAGGACGTATGCACAGGTTTCGCTTCCCTGCTTCCCTGCTCACGGTTCTCCTGTTTTCCGGCCTGATTGCCGCCGGAGCCCACGCCCAGAAGACGCCAATTCAGATCGTCGCCGACCTGACCGACGCCCCGCGCAAGCTCTATCACGCCGAAATCGATCTGCCCGTCACGCCTGGGCCGTTGGAGCTGACCACGCCCAAGTGGATCCCCGGCAACCATCGCCCGACCGGGCCGGTCAGCGACATCACGGGCGTTGTGTTCACAGTTGATGGCAAGCCCATCACCTGGCGGCGCGACGACGTGGACATGTACGAGTTCCACGTGACGATTCCGGCGGGGGCAAGCTCGCTGCACGCGCATCTCGACTGCATCGTCACGGGGCGCGTCTCGCACAAGATGGCCGTGCTCGAGTGGGAGAAGCTGATGCTCTACCCCGCGCACACGCCGGTGCGCGATATTCCCATCCAGCCTTCGGTGAAGGTGCCCGCGGGCTGGGGCGTCGGAACTGCCTTGCAGCCTATCGGCGCGTCTTCGTGGCCGGTTCCCGCGTCGGGCAGCACCACTAAATTTGCCGCGACGACCGTCGAGCAGCTTGAGGACTCACCGGTCATTACGGGGCAGTACTTCCACGAGTTTGCGCTGGCGCCGGAGATCACGCCGAAGCACTATATCGACGTTGTGTCCGACCAGTCGCAGGACTCGAACCTGCGCCCGGCCACTCTTGCCGAGATCAACAACCTCGTGCGCGAAGCCAGCGCCGAGTACGCGTCGCACCACTACAACGTCTACCACTTCCTGCTGACGCTCTCCGATGTAGCGGGCGGCGAAGGGCTGGAGCATGGGCAGTCGAGCGACAACGGCGTGGGCGAGAAGGGCTACGCCGATGACGCGCACCAGCTCGCCGAATCCGACCTGCTCTCGCACGAGTTCACACATTCGTGGAACGGCAAGTACCGCAGGCCTGTGGGCCTTTATCAGCCGGACTTCGCCACGGCGCAGCAGGGCGCGCTTTTGTGGGTGTATGAAGGCATGACGCAGTACCTCGGCAATGTGCTGGCGGCGCGCTCCGGGCTCAAATCGCAGGCGCAATACCGCGACATGCTGGCGATGAGCGCGGCGAATCTCGATTACAAGCCGGGACGCGACTGGCGGTCGACGGAAGATACCGCCATCGCTGCCAGTATTCTGCGCGGAGGCAATCCCGCTTGGTCCGACTGGCGGCGCGGCCAGGACTACTACCAGGAGGGCGAACTGCTGTGGCTCGACGCGGACACGCTGATCCGCAAGATGAGCGGCAACAAGAAGTCGCTGGATGATTTCGAGAAGATATTTCTTGCCAAGGGCGGAAATACCGGGCCAATGATCGTTACCTATACGTTCGACGAACTGGTGCAGGACCTGAACCAGGTTGTGCCGTATGACTGGGCAACGTTCCTGCACGATCGTGTGGACAAGATCAACCCGCGCGCCGATCTCGCCGGCATCGAGCAGGGAGGATACAAGCTGGTCTATAAGGATCAGCCCAGCGCGTCGGAGAAGATGATGGCGGGGGCGTTTGCCCGGCGCGGCGGCGGCATCGACTGCTGGTATTCGCTCGGGCTCCGGCTCGGCGGCGACGGCACGATCTCCGATGTGCGGTGGAACGGGCCCGCGGACAAGGCTCAGCTCGCGCCGGGGCAGAAGATCATTGCCGTGAACGGGCAGATCTTTTCAGCCGACGACCTGCGCGACGCCATCAAGGCGGCGAAGGGAACCAGCGAGCCCATAAAGCTGATCGTGCAGGCTGACTCGTATGTTTCGAATGCGGAGATCAACTATCACGACGGCGAGCGGTACCCGGTGCTCGAGCGGGTCGACGGCCAGCCGGACTATCTCGACGACATCACCAAGCCCTTAACGACGCCGGAGAAGGCGCCGGCTGAGAAGAAGTAGCCAGGCGGCGCGAGCGAGTGGCTTACCGTCAGGTGCGATAGTCTGGTTCATCAAGGAGATCACGGCCTACGATGATCCGATCGCTTGCTCGCGCTTTTGCAGCTCTCGCGCTTCTTACCCCTGCCTTCACCGCCGCCCGCGCACAACAACCCCCCGCGCCCGCCGGCGAGTTCGTCCGCGCGCACTACACCAAGTACGAGTTCCGCATCCCGATGCGAGACGGCAAGCGGCTGTTCACCTCTGTCTACGTGCCCAAGGCATCGGCATTTGGGTCGGACGCCGGGCCGTACCCGTTCCTGATGGACCGCACGCCGTACAGCGTGGCGCCGTATGGCGAAGACCAGTACCCGGCGCATCTCGGTCCCTCTGAAGAGTTCGAGAAGAGCGGCTACATCTTCGTCTACCAGGACGTGCGCGGCCGCTGGATGAGCGAAGGCACATTCGTCGAAATGCGCCCGCACATCGACGACAAGAAATCCGCGCAGGACACCGACGACGCATCCGACACGTCTGACACGATCGACTTCCTGTTGAAGAACGTACCCAATAACAACGGCAAAGTGGGCATCTGGGGCATCTCGTACCCGGGGTTCTACACGTCGGCTTCGATCATCGACTCGCATCCGGCGTTGGTCGCCGCGAGCCCGCAGGCGCCGATGACCGATCTGTTCAAGGGAGACGATGCGTACCACGGCGGCGCGTTCATGCTCTCGGCGAACTTCGGCTTTTACGTTTTCTTCCGGCCGCAGACCGAGCCGCAGACGCCGAAGCAGACGGTCCGGTTCGACTTCGGCACGCCCGACAGCTATGAGTTCTATCTGAAGGCTGGCAACATCAACAATCTCGACAAGCTCTACCTGAAGGGATCGAACTGGCTCTTCAACGACCAGGCCAATCACACCACCTACGACAGCTATTGGCAGGCGCGCGATCTGTCGCGGCACATGAAGAACGTGAAATGCGCGGTCCTTGTAGTCGGCGGGTGGTACGACGCCGAAGACCTGAGCGGCCCTTACCGCACGTTCTACGCGATCAACAAATTCAATCCTGAGACGCCGACGACGCTTGTCGAAGGCCCGTGGGTACACGGCGGATGGGCGCGCGGCGAAGGCGGCCGCCTCGGCGACATCGATTTCAGCGCGAAGACCAGCGAGTACTTCCGCTCCGATGTGCAGTTCCCGTTCTTCGAGCACTACCTTAAAGGGAAATCCGCAGGCGCGCAGCCCAAGGCCGTCGTGTTCGAGACGGGCACGAACGTGTGGCGGCATTTCGACGAGTGGCCGCCGAAGCAGGCCAAGCCGAAGACGCTGTATTTCCACGCCAACGGCAAGCTCAGCTTCGATCCGCCTGCCGAAGCGAAGGGCGCAGATGAGTATGTGAGCGATCCCAATCATCCGGTGCCGTTCGTTGGTTACACCACGGATACTGTGCCGCAGCGCTACATGGTGGACGATCAGCGCTTCGCCAGCTACCGGCCCGACGTGCTCGTCTATGAGACCGATCCTCTCGAAGAGGACGTCACGATCGCCGGGCCGATCTCGCCGAAGCTGAAGATTGCGAGCTCGGGCACCGATTCGGACTTCGACGTGAAGCTGATCGACGTTTATCCGAACGACTATCCCGACCCTGAGGGAACGTCGAGCGGCAACAAGCGCATCCTCGAAGGCCCGCCGCTGCACATGGGCGGCTACCAGGAGATGCTGCGAGGCGAACCTTTCCGCGCCAAGTTCCGCTCAAGCTGGGAAAAACCCGAGCCGCTTGTGCCGGGCAAAGAGACCGACGTCAACTTCACCATGCCCGACCTGTTCCATACATTCCGGCGCGGGCACCGCATCATGGTGCAGGTGCAAAGCTCGTGGTTCCCGCTGACGGATCGCAACCCTCAGACCTTCACGGACATTCCGAATGCGAAGCCCGAGGACTTCAGGAAGGCCACCGAACAGGTGTTCCGCCAGAAGGATGCGGCCAGCGGCGTCGAAGTGCTCGTGATGCCATAGGAACAAGCGAATTCCGAAATCAGGCGGCGCGTCACCTACCGGCATCATCCAAAATGCTTTGTAGTGGGCATGCACGCCGCCATGAATGTCTGGTTCGGTCACGTCTGGATCACCCGCCTGCTTCTTCAGCGCGGAATGGCGGCCATCTATATCGTCGCGTTCCTCACCGTCGCGATGCAGTTCAAGCCGCTGCTCGGCGAACACGGGCTACTGCCGGTCCCGGCCTATCTCAAGCAACTCCGCTTTCGCAACTCGCCGAGTATCTTTCACTGGCACTACTCCGATCGGCTCTTGGATGTCGTCGCGTGGACGGGCCTCATTCTCTCCGCCTGCGCTCTCTGCGGTCTCACCGAAGCTGGCCCGGTTTGGGTCTCAATCGCCGTATGGCTTCTGCTCTATTTTCTCTATCTCTCCATTGTGAACGTAGGCCAGAAATTTTTCGCCTTCGGGTGGGAGTCCATGCTTCTCGAAGCGGGATTCTTCTCGGCGTTTCTAGGCCCCTCGCGCGTCGAGCCCTCCATCCTGCCCGTCCTCATCCTGCGGTGGATGCTGTTCCGCACCGAGGTCGGCGCAGGCCTCATCAAGCTCCGCCACGACCGCTGCTGGCGCGATCTGACCTGCATGTACTACCACTACGAAACGCAGCCACTGCCAAATCCGCTTAGCTGGTATTTCCATCGCCTGCCCGCGTGGCTGCATCGCTTCTCGGTTGTCTTCAGCCATTTCGTGCAAGTGGCTGCGCCGTTCGGATTGTTCGCGCCGCAGCCCGTCGCATCCATCGCCGGCGCATTCATCATCGCCCATCAGCTCGTTCTCATCATCAGCGGCAATTACTCGTGGCTCAACTGGCTCACCGTGGTCCTCGGCATTTCTGCATTCGACGACCGCGTGCTCGGTCTCGCTCTTCCCTTCTCGGTGCCGCATCTCCTCGGCCGGCCGCTTCCATTCGACATCCTGCTCTATGCCGTCGCTGCAGCCACCGTATTCATGAGCATCAAGCCCGTAATGAATCTCTTCTCGAGCCGCCAGCTCATGAACTTCAGCTACAACCCGTTTCATCTCGTCGGAACCTACGGCGCATTCGGGCAAGTCGGCAAGGAGCGTTATGAGATCGTGATCGAAGGAACGGCAGACCACGTCGCCACCCCCAGCACCGGGTGGCAGGAATACGGCTTCCGCGCAAAACCCGGCGACACGAAGCGCACGCCTCCGCAGGTCGCGCCCTATCATCTGCGGCTCGACTGGCTCATCTGGTTTCTCCCCTTCTCCGTCATCGTCACCGGCAGCGGAATCCGCGTCGGCGGCTACAGTCTGTGGTTCCTCCGCTTCATCCGAAAGCTGCTCGAGGGCGACAGGCAGATCCTGCGCCTCATGGGCGCCAACCCGTTCGCTGCGCAACCGCCGGCGCAGATCCGCGCGCTGATGTACCAGTACCGATACACCACTCCGCAGGAGAAGCGCGAAACAGGCGCATGGTGGAGCCGCCGCCTGCTTGGCGTCTATCTTCAGCCGATGAGCCTCAAGTCTCTGGATAAAGTCTGAGCCCGCTACGGCAGCGTTACGGCCGCCGGCCGCGGGTACGTTTCGGATTCGGGGGGCACGTCGACTCGCGAATCACGAGCTCGGGATGGATCGGCACCACGTCAGGAAAGCTCGCCTGCCCTCGAATGCGCTGCAACAGAATGCGCGCAGCCACCGTGCCCATCTGGTGCAGCGGCTGCCGGATGGTCGTCAGGCTCGGGTTGTGGTACGCCGCGCTCTGGATGTCATCGAAGCCCACCACAGACACGTCCTCGGGCACGCGCAGTCCGTCGTTCATCAGGGCGCGAATGGCGCCGATCGCGGAGATGTCGTTATACGTCACCAGGGCCGTAAAGTCCGCGCCGCGCTGCAGCAACTCGTTCGTCGGCACGTAGCCCAGTTCGGGGGTCGACACGCGGAGCTCGAGCTGCACGCACGCCTGCGGCGCCACGTTAAGCTTCAAATCGCGAGCCACGTCCATCAGGCAGCTCCAGCGCTCGTCGGCATCGGAACTGTGGCTGCCGCCGCGCATGAAAGCGATCTTGCGATGCCCGAGCTGGTAGAGGTGGCGCAGGGCGAGTTCGGCGGCGCGCCTCTGGTCGAGCACCACATTGGTCACGCCCTCGATCTTGCGGTGCCCCGCGACCACCACCATTGGGAGCGCAACGGGCTTTTCGAGGATCGTGTCAATCACGATGAAACCCTCGACCGAGCGCTCCATCAACAGCCGCGGATACTCCTCGATCAGGTCGGGCTGGCGCCGATGGCTCGCCGTGAGGTAGAAATACCCCTCTTCGATCAGGTACTCCTCAACCCCGGCCAGCACCTCGATCCCGTAGGCATCGCTCAGTTCGGGCACCAGCACCCCGATCGAGAAGCTCTGGCGCTTGCGCAGCGACCGCGCATAAAAACTGGGGCGGTAGTCGAACTTGGCGGCCGCCTCGATTACGCGGTCCCGGGTCTCCTGGGGAATGGACCGGACCCCCGGGGCGTTGTTCAGCACCAGCGAAATCGTGGCCGGGGACAGGTTCAGGTATTCGCCCAGGGTACGCAGGCTGATGGGCTGTCCCGGCTGCGGACCAGAACCAGGTTTGGAGCGCTTAGGCATCTGCTCCCCTTGTTTTACACCCCCGGCGGCGAGAATTGCAGCTATATCAATAGTTTTCGAGGCGATGCCTTGGCCAGGAACCCACCCGCTGCAGCAGCGGGCCGGCGTGGATCACTTCCTATTTTTGAAGGTCAGCCGCGCTCCCGTCCCCGCAGGGAGCATCGCCCGAATTCCACAACCTGAAGCCTTCGCTCGGCCAATTCCGCGCCATTTTGAAAGTTCGGAGTAGCCTGAAAGTGGAGTTGTAAATGTCCCAAAAGTGTTAATAACGACCTCGGTCGCACCCATGCAATCTCTTGCTTTCAACCATGAGTCCACGTACTCTCTAGGAGATTCATCGATTCCGAACTTAAACTGGCGCCAAAATGGGAAACGTGGCGATTGGTGCGTTAACGGCGTCGTGTCCGGAATCAAAAAATCGGGGGAGTTTTTTGCCGGGTTGCCGATAGGGGATCAAGGGCGACAAGCCCTTGAGAAGGCAATGCGACAAAAAGCAATCGAGATGGAGCGGCACGGCTCCGATCGGCTGTGCGCGAAATCGCGGATGGGGCGCACGAAATGAACAAGATCATTCTTGCGGATTCACAGGCCATCTTTCGCGCCGGGACCGCCAAAGTTTTGGCGACCGACGACGAACTGCGCATTATCGCGCAGTGCGCCGATCTGGAGCGGCTGCTGCATGCCGTCACCACATTTCCCGGCTCGATTGTCATCTTTGCCGCGACCCTGCGCCCTGATATGGCCCAACTCCGGAGCAGGCTCGACGCAACGGGTAGCCGCGGAATCGTCATCGCAGAGAACTCCGAAACCGCCGGCTCTTATCTCCAGCAGGGGTTCCGCGGAGTCGTGTTCCGCAATGTAACGAGCCCGGCCCTGGTAGAGTGCGTTCGCCGCGTAGCCGCCGGCGACACCTGGGTTCCTCCTCAATTGGTGGTGGCAGACGCCGCCGAAGAGGATGTCGTGGGTACCAGGGTGCGCGATCGCCTCACTCCCAAGGAAATGCGCATCGTGGCGCTCATCGTTCAGGGCTGCAAGAACCGCGAAATTGCCCTCCGCCTCAAGACCACCGAGCAGGTCATCAAAAACTACCTTCGCTCCATCTACGACAAGACCGGCGTGAGCGACCGCCTGGAGCTCGCGCTCTTCACCATCCACCATCGCGTGCTTGCCGCCGCCGCCGCCGAGGTTGGCAACAAGCTCGAAGCCGAAGAGCAGGCATCGCCCTCCGCCGTAGCCTGACAGGGGCCGGGACCATGCCTCAAGCGCGGTCCCGCTGAACATCGCCGCCTCTCCATCCGGTCGCTCCGTAACACTTCCACGTTCTTCCCCGCCCGCTACGAGGCAACGGCCAGCTGCGCCGCGGGCATACGCGTGCTCCCCTTGCGCGGCCCCCGCTTGCGCGCGCTCATCACCTTGATGCGTTCCAGCAGCTCCAGCGAAGAGCAGTTCTTCTTGGCCAGCAGTGCGTCGGCCCCGTGCAGTTGATCACCCATCTTGAGCGGATCGCCGAGCATGATCATCGGAACGTGCGAGGCGATCTGCTTCAGTCTCCTGATCAGCTGATCGCCATTCATCGGCGGCATTTGAAAGTCCGTTAGAACCAGGTCCACGGCATGTTCATTGAACAGCTCAATGGCCTCCTGGCCGTTATGGGCCGACAAGGCCCGGTAGCCGTTGGTCGCCAGCATGAAGGCCAGCACGCCGATTTCCGCTTCGTTGTTTCCTACGCAAAGGATGATCTTCTTGGGCCGCATCTCCAGGCACACTCCTTGAATCTCTTTTGTCGACTTCTTTGGGATTTCTCTGGTCCGCTTCTTCGCGAGCAACACGTCTCCTCGCCTGCCTGTTCGGCCGGCCGAATGCGACACGCGCTCCTGGTCAATGGGACGGGGGTTTAGGTTTGAGAATCCCTTGGGGCCGAAATTTGCGCAGGAGTCCGCACGCAACCAAGGCCGGCGCCCATACAGGCTCGCCAACCACGTGGCACACTCCGACGTTTCCTGGCCCAGGGGAAGTTCGCTCTCGTTCCCGCGTCCGGATTACGTTGGGAAAACCGGCTACGCGAACCGGCTCAATGTCATCAATGCTTTCGAAGACTATGACGAATGGAATATTCTGAATAGAGGGAAATAAAGGCGAAAATCGCGGTGGAAAAAACGGCCATCCGGAGGGAAATTGTATATTTCATGTAAATTCAGGCGCTTGGGATTATGAATTCCTGTTGAAACCATGTGCATCACGGCAGGAAAAGGCTCCCGCGTGCAACGAGAACGGTGCTGCCCCCGACACGAACATCTCCGACCCCCGCCTCCCGCACATTCGCGGACACGAAAATCTCGCTTGGACGTCCGATCTCCACTCCTTGCCGAAAAACAGCCGGTTCCCCCGGCAAAACGATTTTCTGCTGGACAAGATAGCTGATCGCGCATCCGGCCGCCGATCCCGTAGCCGGGTCCTCGCCGCCGTTAAACTGCATCCGCGCCCTGAAGCACCGGCTCACCTCCCGGTCCTGGACTTTCGCGGAAGCACCCGCAGCTGGAGCCAGGATGTAGAACCAGCGCGCCCCCAAACTCCGCAGCCACCCCGCGCTTTCTTTTTGCAGGACCTCGAGCCTCCCCAGCGGCTCCACCGAACGCAGCAGGACCACCGCGAACGCCGCTCCCGTTGAGACCACCTGCGGAGCCGTTGCCTGATCGAGATCCTCTTCCCGCAGTCCAATCAGCCGCGCCACCTCCGCGCGGTCCAATTCCTGGCCAAACTCCGGGTCCCGCTGCGTCATCTCGGCGAACAGGCCCGCGCCCGCGCCGAAATCTACATCATTCGTGCCCAGCCTCACGGGGATCGGCCCGACGTTTTCAGCCAGCGTCACCACCCCTTCACGCACCGCCTCGGGCGCGACAAGTTTCAGCACGCTGGCCGTCCCCAGGGTCGGATGTCCGGCGAACTGCAGCTCTTCCTGTGTCGTAAAAATCCTCACCCGCACGCCGTGCTCGCGCTCCGCTTCCGGCGTCCGGCGTTCGACGAACGTAGTCTCCGAGAGGTTGAATTCGCGGGCAATAGCCTGCATCCGGTCGGTCGACAGGCCCACAGTGTTCATCACAACCGCCAGCGGGTTGCCTGCCAGCGCCGAATCGCTGAAGACGTCCACCACGAAGTACTCTAGCTGCGCCATCCTGTCGATGCCTCCCGATTCCAATCTAGCGCAAGCTTTTGGCACATCGGCGCTCTCATCGCCGCTTCCCGTCCGCAATGCATAAAAAATCCGGAGCCGCGGGAAGGAGAGGCCCGCAACTCCGGTTCATCATTTTTGCCCGTTCGATATAAGTCCCCGTTGATATAAGTCTTCGATAAGTTCCGGCCTGGTTCTCTATATCACCTCTACAGCGCAATCAAAGGCCGTGGCAGCCGGGTTCCCGCGCGATCGAGAAAGATCCTCATGCGCAGTGCCTCCGCGCGCTGCACCGCCACAAGACGCAGTTGCCGCCGCACGTGATCGTCATGCAGCAGGCGCGCCAGCTGCGCCTCGTCAAAGTCGGCATCTTTCTCGAGCCGCTCGATGCGTTGCTCAATCGTGCGGCGAAAACGCGGGCTGATTTCGACGGCTTCCTGGGTCATGTAATCGGGAATCATTTCACCTTCCCTCGGCTTAGTTAGATGCGAAAACTTCCGGCTCAACTTTCTTCCGTGTCTGCCTCAAGTCTTCGCCACTCACGCCGATGTTAGCGAAGAGCCATTGTGTCCGCTAGATTACGGACTCGCGGCATCTTTATGCGACGAAAGTAATGGACTGTTCTAAAACTGGACAGTTATCACCTCTAACTCCCAGGAATCGACCCTTCATCGTGGGAGCCATCGTCATTCATAAGTTTCCCGGTGGCCGGAGAAACTCAATTCTCCGGCCTTCGCATGAACCTGTTACACCGCGAGCCGCCTAGCGAACGCTCGCGCCTTTCCCGCCCGCATCAGCCACCGCGAGCTCCACCCGCGTTCCGCCGTCGAGCCGCACGTTCTGCTTGGCGCCCAGCAGAGCGCCCGACGCATTCGAGAACGGCTGCCCATTCGCCGCCACCGCAAGCAGCACGCCGGGTATCGCAGTCGTCTTGATGTCCACGTTTCCCTGCTTGGCCACCACTGTGCCCGTCTCTCCTGCGCTCCTGCTCGCCGTGTTTCCGGCGCTCGCGCCGCCCTGGGACGAGGCCTCGGTCGAAGGCGTTGGCGCCGGGTTTTCTGAGGTCGCCGGTGTCTGCCTCATCCCGCCCGGCGTTCCTCCGCCTCCCGACGACGGCATTGCGCTGCCAGTGGTCGGCGCCGCGGGGGCGCCCATCGCCGATGGCGAATTCAACGTATCCGTCGGCGCCACGGTCTGCGGCGCCGGGGCCACCGATTGAATCACCGACTTGATGGGCACCGTCTCCCCACCCTTGAGCTCCGCCTGGTCAAACTGCAGCGTAAGCTTCGCATTCTCATTGTTCTTGTCGTGGGCCTGCACGTCGGTCACATGGCCCAAAATCCGCGACCCTTTCGGAATCACAACGCCGCCGGCTGTCGTGGCCTGCTCGGTCGTCTTCACCACCACTGTGTCGCCCGTCTTGGCGTTCTTGGTGTCGACCTTCTTCTCGAGTTCGCCCTGTACCGGCCGCAAATCCGCGCTGCTCGCCTCCGGCGCGCTGGCCGTGCTCTGCACAGGCGCCGACGGAGCGGTGCTCTGTTTCGCGCCTTCTGCCGGCTGCGCAGCCGGAGCGCCCTGAGTCTGCGCACTCGGATTCTGTGCCGGCTGCGGCGCGTCGGGCGCGGGGTTCGGCGACGGCTGCTGAGCCGCAACCGCCAGGCACGCGAATCCCGCCAGGGTCGCTGCCGCCACATATAGCTTTAGATCTCGCATAAAAATAAACCTCCGTTGGGGTCCATGCGCCTTGTGCCGACTTCGTCCGCCGGGCGCATGAATTCAACGGAGGTTGTGCAACGCGCGTGCCAAAGAGTTGCAAGAACTGCTGCCAGTGAGCGAAGAGATGTGTTTTGACGCAGTTAACCGCCCCACTTCCCGCGGTTCCTTAGTGCCGGGGCGATCCAACGCACGCCAGAAGTTTTTGCGTCGAGCGTGTAATTCCGAACAGGCTTCAAAAGGTTGCCCGGGCATCCGCTCCGGACTCCTGAACCGCAGCCACTCGGCGCCGGAATCCGGAACAGGACCGCCGGCTCCTACTGCGAGCCTGCCGATGAGATTCCGAGCACCATTTGAGTGCCGCTGTCGAGGTGCACGTTTTTCCGTGAGGCAGAGAGCATTCCAGAGGCACTACCCGAAGAGGTTCCCGCAAGCGTCAGCCCGGGAATTCCGGTGGATCGTGGAGCCAGCATGCCGTTCGCTGCGCCCCCGGCCATCGTCCCGCCCCCGAGTTCATTCCTTCCCAGCGCGCCATTCGCGCTTCCGCCGGCCGCGGTTCCCAGCGATCCCGTCGCCTGTCCCGCAGCCGCGCCAGCATTCCCGGTCATTGATCCCGCCCCGCGAACGCCGCCGCCGGCGAGCGAGCCGGCCCCGCCAACCAGCCCGCCTCCGCCGCCCCCAACTAAACCTCCGCCTGACCGCGCGCCGCCCATTGCCATGCCGCCGCCGGCAACGCCGCCGCTCATCGGCGCGGGCCCGAAGACGCCATCGCTATCCATCGCGCCGGCCGCGCCCGCTGCATACGCCGGCGGCGTCACCGACTCGATTGCCGAATGAATCGCCATCGATTGTCCGTTCTTCAGTTCCACGCGGTCGAACTGGAGCCCAAGGCGTGAGTCCTCGCTGCCCTTGCCGTGCGCCTGCACCTCGGTGACGTGCCCGACGATGCGCGAGCCCTTCGGAATCTCGACCCCGTCAGCCGTGCGCGTCTTCTCAGTCGTCTTGAACACAACGGGATCGCCGGGCCTGGCGCTCTTCGCGTCCACTTTGCCGACAAGTTCGCCTTGTACTGGACGCATCTCTTGCGAGCCCGAGGCAGAGCCGTTCACACCCGCGCCACGGCGATTTGCGCGCGCCTGAGCGTCTGCGGATTGATTGGCGTTGGTTGAATTCACAGCCGCCGAGCTTGACTGCTGAACCTTCGCGTCAGCCTGCTGCGCAAGGAGGGGAAAACTCGACAGGATTACCACCGCAACAACGAAGATCTTGATTGTCTTCATGGGGAAAAGTCTCCTCTTGCTACGTTTCGTGCCGCCGTCTCTTATGCCCGCCATGGCCGGCGGGGAACGTCGTGCAACGCAAGAGAGATTTGCATCTGGAGCGCCAAACTGTCACGCGCCCGACTAAATTGGGCGTAACACCTTCTGGCCGAAGGAATTAGATTCGGACCCTCAAAAACGAGGTTGCTTCCATCGCCAGTTTTGCTCCCGGAACATTCAGCCGCAAAGATGTAATTTTTGCCAGCAGACCGACCCTAAGCCGGTCCGGACTATTTTTCTCCGCGATTGTCTCTTTATCGCTGACGGCGAATTTTGGTCGCTGGTCCCTGTTCCGTGATCCCTTTTCCCTGTCTCTACGGCAATTCCCTCACCCAGATATTCCGGAAGCTGATCGGCTCGCTCTTATCCCCGTGCGCCTGCAGCTTGATCGGAGCCCGGTCGTACTTCTTATAAAACGGCTTCCCGATATACAGCGTCTGCCCCTTCAGTTCGAAGTGGTCTTCCACCAGCACACCGTTCCAGAACACCGTTGCATACGCGGGCGTCTTCACCGAACCGTCGTCGTTGAACACCGGCGCAGTCCACACCACGTCATAGGACTGCCACTCGCCCGGCTTCCTTGCCGCGTTCGCCAGCGGAATCGCCTGCTTATAGAGGCTCCCCGCCATGCCGTTCACGTAAGTCGAGTTCTGGTAGTTGTCCAGCACCTGCAGTTCATACCCCGCGTCGCCAGGTCCGGTTGACGCCAGGAACACGCCGCTGTTCCCGCGCGCCTGCCCTTCGCCCGCAATGTTCGACGGGATCTTCCACTCGATGTGAAGCTGATAGTTCTTGAACCCGCGCTTCGTCTCGATATTTCCCGTCCCCTTCGCCACCGTGAGCACGCCGTCGCCCACCAACCACTTCGCCGGAGAATGGTCCTGCGCCGAAACCCACTCGTCCTCGTTCTTGCCGTCAAAGAGCACAATCGCGTCCGAAGGCGCCGAAGCCGTCGACGCATCTCCCGGCGTCACCACTGCCGGAACCGGCTTCCACACCTCCGTCTCTTCCGGTTTCATCTGCGATTGCTGCTGCGCGATCGACACCATCGCCGAAGCAAGAAAAGCCGCTGCAAGGAGAGTGCGTATACGTGTGTTTTTCATCGTCCGCGAGTGTACCACCCGGAATCGAGATCGAGAGAATGCCAACCCAACCGCGCACGCCTGCTCAAAGCTCGAGAGCGCCGGGACTCAATTCGTGAGCCTGGGACGCATGCAACGCTGAATGTTTTTTACTCGCGGGAAACGGCCCGGTAGCTCCAAAAAGAATTTACCCGAGCATGACACTGTGGTGACATCCCGCCGCGCCATCGTGTTCATGCTCGAAAATGGCGGGTCCGCAGGCCGTGATTTCAAAATCATCTGCCCGGCACTGCGAACACCACAGCCGGGAGGCCACCGTCTCGCTGGAGATTGTGCGCGGACAGCCCCGGCCTCGGCTCATTCGACGAGCCCAGTGAATCCGATACTCGAGAATCGCTGCCCGCTTTCCCTGTATTCCCAATTCTCGCGCCCGGCGATCTTGAGAGAAACATGACCGGGCCAATACACCGGTTTGTCCGCCGCGGCAGCGCGCGTGGAACGCCGCAGCGGCAGACGACAAATGAGGTCTTTGATGAAAAATATGATCGAGGCATCGCGACAGATTCTTATTGCAGTAACCGTTTTGATGGCAGCGCAGTTGTCTGCGCAGACCTGGACTGCACCTGTAGCACTGAGCACCGGCGGTCAGGGCTGGGAGGCAGCGGCCGCCATCGACGGAGACGGCAACTCGCTCGCCCTCTGGGACGAGCGCACAACCCAGGACCAGCTCTGGTCGCGCTCGAAAGCGGTCGGCACCAATTGGGGACCGGCGACAACCAATGTGTCCCCAGCCTTGCAGACAACCAGCGTCTTTCCCGTGGTGCGAATTACTACCGCTGGGTTTGCCACAGCAGTATGGACCGATTCGAGCGGCATATGGACAGCCGATCGGCCGGCCGCTTCCTCATGGGAGTCTCCGCAGCTTCTCGTCCGGGGCGCGGCCAGTCCGATCTTTGTCATGAATTCGCGAGGCGACGCGGCAGTTGCCTGGATCGTCGGAGGCGGTCCGCGCAGCACCACCGGATCGGTGATGGCCGTCCTGCGGCGCGCCGGAGGAGCATGGACTTCGCCACAGGTCGTCGCCAGCAATGCGCATATCATCGCCGACCATGCGGGAATCGGCGACTCTGGCGACGTGGTTGTCACCTGGGAAACATACACCGCGGTCTGCCGAAGATACGGCTGCGGGACCAGCAATTACGTTCTGCATGCCTCGCGCCAGAGCGCTGGCACTGACGCCTGGGCGGACTCGGGGGCGCTGATGGGACCCGATCGCTCCGCGCATGACGCGCGAGTGGCGCTGGATTCGGCGGGAGGAGCGATTCTGGTTGCTGTGAACAGCGCCTTCGTTTACGTATCTTCCACCCAGGGCAACTCCGGCGGCGCTTGGAGCGCGTTCAAGACCGCCTTGAATTCTCAAAGCACAATTCTCATCTCCAATTTGGCGAGCGACGACGCCGGCCAGGTGACACTGGTTTACGAGTCGATTTCATATCCCACATCGCAGGCGTTCGCGGTGAACGGCAACATCAACGGCAACACGTGGTCGTCGCCGCTGGTACTGTCGGGCAGCGACACGTCAGTAAGTCAGGTGATCTTCGCCGCGGCTCCGAGCGGCGCGGCAGTGGCTATCTGGTTGTCGAGCAGCGGAACGCCCGTAATCCGCGCAGCGACAAGGGCAACCGCAGCGGGATCGTGGAGCGCTCCGGTCAGTATCCCCGGGCCGGGCAACTCTATCTCGCCGGAAGCCGCCGCCGTGGAATCCTCGGGAAATGCGATAGCGATCTACTCCGGCTACGATGCGTCAAGCGTGCACACGGAGTACGTCACGAGCCACCAGCCATAACCTGTTCTCCTGGGACCGCGCAGCAAGGATTTGAAGGAGAATCGAACGCCTGTGCGGGCTGGAGAGCGGCGAATCACACCGCCGCTCGCCGGCCTGGAGCGGGAAGCATCGGCAGGACAATGCGCACGGGACTCACGATCGTTTACAGTGTGGTTCCTCCGTCTCTTGAAAGCCAAACGCCAATCTCCGCACAGCCGGCGATGCACGGACGCGATCCTGGCTCCGCCTGGACATAACAACAGGCCTTGCCACGCGTCTCTAGGGCAGCATAGCTTGGTCGATATGAGGACGCTCCTGGATTCGGCAGGCGGGAACGTGCGGACGGCCCGATCGTAGCCTGCATAGGGCGGCGCCCCCGGAACTCTATTCTGGAACTCAAAATCCAATGCCGGCGGATCGATTGGAGGTTGCCTTGAGAATGCGAGCGATTGCGTGGATGGTTCTTCTTTCGGCTGCTGCCGGGGTGGCGTGTGCGCAGTCCTCTTCTGCGCCGGCGCCAGCGGAGGGGGCTGCGAAGAATCCCGCCGCAGCCAGGAACCCGGTTGCGTTTGAGATTGCGGACATCCACGCCAGCCTGCCGAGCCGGTATCCCTTCTTCGACGGGCCATATCTCCAAGACGGCCGGTACATCCTTCGTAAAGCGACAATGGTGGACCTGATTGCAACCGCGTACGGGCTGAAGGATGCGAGCTACGTGCACGGGGGCCCAAGCTGGCTCGAATGGAATCGGTGGGACGTGATCGGGAAGGTTCCGGCGGGCACAAATGAGGCGACGGCAAAGCAGATGCTTGAGTCTCTGCTGGCGCAGAGATTCGGTCTCGTTGTTCACACGGGAGATGCGCCGATGCCGGTTTACGCGCTTACCGCTCCCAGGGGGAAGGTCCAGCTGAAAGAGTCCGATGAGTCAGGTGAACCGGGATGCAATGGGCGCCCGGACGCCAACCAGGCACCGGGAGCGATTCGGCAGATTCTCGTCGCCTGCCACAAAGAAACGATGGAGCAGTTTGCCGAGGATGTGCACAACATGGCGGGCGGCTACCTGACCGTTCCGGTTGTGGACTCCACCGGGCTCAAGGGGGAATATGACTTCGATCTCAAATGGACTCCGCGCGGACAGCTCGGGCGCGCCGGGTCAGAGGGCATTTCCATCTTCGATGCGGTAGAGAAGCAATTGGGCCTCAAGCTTGCGCTCGACAGCGCTCCCCGGCCGGTGTTGATTGTTGATCGCGTGAATGAAACGCCCACGCCGAATGCGCCGGACCTGGCAAAGACCATGCCGCCGCTGCCGCCCGCGCAGTTCGAGGTGGCGACCATCAAGCCCAGCGCACCCGGCGAGACACCTAACGGGAGGATCGCCGGCGACCAGGTCAACGTCAAAGCCTTTCCGATGAGAGACCTGATCTATATCGTCTGGGAACTGGACCCAAACGACAGGGGAGCGATCGTGGGGGCTCCCAAGTGGCTTGATTCGGCAAAGATCGACCTGGAGGCCAAGGTGGCGGCCGAAAGCATGGCGGAAGGAGACCCGCGCAGACAACTTCCGGTGCCGTTCGATGACCTGCGGGAGATGCTCAAGGCGCTGCTGATCGAAAGGTTCGAGATGAAATTTCATATGGAAGACCAGCCCGTCGATACCTATGAGCTTGTCGCAGTGAAGCCGAAGCTCACCCCGGCCGATCCCAGGAGCCGGACCAACTGCCACATCGGCCCGGGGCCTGACGGAAAAGATCCGCGCACCACCCATCCCATTCAAAACATGCTGCTGACCTGCCAGAACGTGACCATGGCGCAGGCCGTCGAACAGTTTCCTCAATTCGCCAACTACTACCTCTATTACCCGCCCGTGGACAAGACCGGGCTCAAAGGCGGGTGGGATTTCACCCTCAACTGGAGTTCCGGCGACAATATGCCCGGCTTTCACGGCGGGGACGGGCCGCCGCAGGGAGAAGTTGCGGCTGCTGCGGATCCGAACGGAGCGGTGTCGTTTTATGACGCGGTGAGCAGGGAGCTGGGCCTGAAGCTCGTAAAAGTGAAGCGGCCCGAGCCGGTGCTTGTGATTGAACACATCGAAGCGCAGCCGACGCCGAATTGAGGAGAGCTGCCTTCAGTTGCCGCTGCCCTGCGACTCCGGCCGGGGCGCGAAGTAGCCTTTGCGCACCTGCACGTGCGTGCCTTCGCCGCAGCTTATGCCGACATGCCGGAATGTCCCGTCGAGCTTGGCATTCGTCGGCGTATAGGTTCCGACGTACTGCGTCCGCAGCTCGTCCTGGATCTGCTGAAACGCGTCGGCCAGCTTCTTGCCGTTGTTGCCCACATTGATCACGCGGCCGCCCGTCTCCTCGGCCAGCTTCTTCGCCGCTGAGTAGCCGCTGTAACCCATGTTGAAGCCGCCGTAGAACCCGGTATCCGCGATCAGGATCACGTAGATGATCGCATTCGACTTCTGCGCCGTCGCGACGGCGTCCTGGATCCGCGTCCTCGAGCCCTGGTCCTCGCCGTCGGTGAGGATGATCATGGCCTTGCGTCCCGTCTCCTGGCTCAGCTTCTCGGTGGCCGCGAGATAAATGGCGTCATAGAGCAGCGTCCCCTTGGGCTGGCCCTGTACCGGAACCGTGCCGCCGCCGAGCCCCGGAATGCCGCCTGCGCCATTGCCGCCCGCGGTGTTGATCTGCGCCTTGGCCATGGCATGAGAAAGCAGCCGGGCGCTGTTGGTGAAGTCCTGCAGAAGATCCACGTTCACGTCGAAGGAGAGAAGGAACGCCTCGTCCTTTTTGCGCAGCACCTGGTCGAGGAACTGGGCGCCGGCAGTCTCCTCAAGCGGGAGCACATACTCCTGGCTGCCCGACGTGTCGAGCAGGATGCCCAGGGTCAACGGCAGGTCGGTTTCGGCGGTGAAATTCTTCCACTTCTGCGGCTGCTTGTCTTCGTCGATGGAACAGTCGCTCTGGTTCAGGTGGGGAACAAGCTGGCCGCTCTTGTCCTTCACGGTGAAGAACATGTCGACGAGGTTGACCTGCAGCTTGAAATTGGCGACCGGCTGATCGTCTTCCGGCGCAACCGGAGCGTGACTCACAGGTGGGGCATCCGGCGACGGCGCAAGCTGTGCCAACGCTGCAGAAGCGAAGGGGAGAAGAAGCAGAAGCGAAACAGATGCACCGCGGATGCGCATGTTACACCATTAGACGCGGATTTCCGCGCTGAGGAGAGCATAGTACACCCGAACACCGGTGGCGAGCGCGGAGTAAACGCAAGTACCGGTTCACTGGCAGTATTGGGAGCAAACCTGCGACGGCTCCGCGCGTCTGATAATCTGACGGATGAAGCCCCACGAGTTGTGCCTCAGCTCGCGTGGTAGTGCTTTGCGCCTGCGTGGTTTGCATGCGTTTCGGGAGGACGTGGAGACCTGTGAAGCCTGGAATCAAAGCAGCGGCGTTGAGTGCACTCCTGAGCCTTTATTCCATATCTCCCGGGTTGTACCTTCCGGCACAGCCGCAGCAACAGACGCCACCGCCTGCGCCGGCCGCCGTTCCCGACGCGCCCAGGCCCCAGGCCGTTCCTCTTCTTGATGCAGCCGAGGGGCCCATCAAGCCCGGAGGAGGCGCTGGAACAGAGACGCCGGCAGCAACGCCGCCGGAAGGCTCGCCCGGCCCCACGAATCAGCTTCCGCAAGTAGTTCCGGCGCCTCCGGCCCAGGGCCCGCCGCCGCCGGCAACCGACAACGTGCAGACAAAGCCGCCGGTAATTCCGGAGGCCGGTCAGGGTCCTGAAGACCTTGGATACCGACTGCAATTGAACGTGAACTTCGTCGAAGTCCCAGTCACAGTCAAGGACGGCAAGGGAAACCTGATCGCCGGGCTGACCTACCGCGACTTCAAGATCTTTGAGAACGACCAGCGCGAGCCTCTGTCGCTGTTTACCGTCGATCCGTTTCCGCTCTCGATCGCTTTTGTGATCGACCAGACGCTGCCCGCGGACGTGATGGCCAATGTGAACCGGTCGCTGAACGCGATCCAGGGCGGGCTGACGCCTTACGACGAGATCGCGATCTTCACGTACAGCAATGGCGCCCAGAACCGGTCGGGAGGATTCACTGGAGCGCAGAGTGCACGTGCGCCCTTCGTGGTGTCGATGGCCAAGTCCGCGGGCACGGAACAGCTGCCCCCGGTAAACGACGGGCCGTTTGCAAGCTGCAATGTACGGGCGAACGGCAACTGCGTCGATCCCAATATTCAGTCAGGGCGCTCGGCGGGCAATGGGAGCTTCATAACCATTCCCAAGGAGATTCATACGCTGAACGACGGGATCCTCGCGGCTGCGAAGGAACTTTCGCGCCGGCCCAAGGAATTCCGGCGGATCATCTACGTGGTCTCGGACGGCAAGGAATACGGCAGCAAGGCGAGCTATCGCGACGTGCTGCGCTACGTGCAGACCAACAAGATCGCAATTTACGGAACGCTTGTCGGGGACGCCGCTCGCTGGGGCGAGGGCCGCATCAGCCGCATCCACCTGCCGTTCACCATGTACGACAACCTGCTGGCCAAGTACGTGCTGGCCACGGGCGGCACGTTGGATTCGGAGCGCGGCTTGAACGGCATTGAAAAGAGCTACGCCGCAATCGCCATGGAAGCGCGCAACCAGTACACTCTGGGCTACCTGAGCCACCAGCCGGTGATTGACAGCAAGTTCCGCAAGATCGACGTGCGCGTGGACCGCCCAGGCTTGGAAGTGGTTGCCAAGACCGGATACTACCCCTCGGCCCAGGACCAGCAATAATCTGGCATCGGGCGGCAATGCCGCTTCAAGGAAAGCAAAAGGCCTGTGCAGAATGCACAGGCCTTTTGTTCATCCCTCGCATTGCGCGGGCACGGGTAGGGCGCCGCGCCTGAGGACATCGCTTACTTGTGTTCCACCGGCGTCGTGGGCGGGTTCACCTGCGCGTTCTGCTGCGGGGGAGGCGGCGGTGGAGCGGGATCCGAGAGCCCTTTCAGGCCTTCCTTGAAACCCTTGAGTCCTTCACCGAGGCCTTTGCCCAGCTCGGGGAGCCGCTTGGCTCCGAACAGCAGAAACGCGACCACGGCGAGCACGATCAGGTGCCATGGCTGTAATAGATCGCCCATTGAATTCATCCTCCGCACGCCGCTGGTGCCGCTGGCGCGCTGCTTTGACGTCTTTATTGTCGCACAAGCGCAGTTTACGCGTTCAATCCACTTGTTCGCTGGCCTTGTTCTAGTTCACCTGGGCGGGTTTGCCGAGGCGCTCCGTCACCATGGTGTAAAAGCTGCGCAGGTCTTCCTCTTCGCCCATGGTGAGGCGGCGGTAGACCTTCATGAGCGGGAACAGGCGTGAGCCGCGGACTTCGATTGCGGGCACGGCGACGGTGCCGCCGGGGTACTGCGTCATCTCCCACCCGCCGGCGTAGCGGCGGCGAATGATTTCCCCAAGATAGCTGCCCCAGAGCCGCACTTCAAAGTCGACGTCGTGGTCGGGGCTTTCGCCGACGAGAACGAGGATTTCGTCGAGAGTGTCGACCGAGTCCGCTGTGTAGTCGAGGGTGTGGCGATAGTCAGTACGAGCCGTGTCCACGGCCGCCCGCGCATAGCCTTCCATCATGGAAGTCAGGTCCGGGAAGGGCGTCGACTCCAGGCGCTTGCGCAGATCGCTCATGGTCCTCACAAGTATAGGACTGCCGGAACGTGCCGACGGAATCATCTCATGTGCACGCGAAGCCGATGGCGGTGATTCAGCTCACACGAAGGTCCCCGATTGCGGTCGCATGAAAATGAAAACGATGATCACCCTTGGAATCAGAGCAAAATGCGCGCTTTGCGAGGTGGTTCTAGAATCGAATCAGGCGGAGGTTGCGCTTCCTTTGAAACTGTTTCGTTCTCTTGTTTTTACTGCCGCGCTGCTGGCTGCGGCTGTCGTCGCCTGGCCGGTCGGGCGCGATCTCTATCCCGATCCGTCGCTGGCGAAGAGCGAGATTGCGGCAGCGCTCAAATCGGCGGCGCAGACCCACCGGCGGGTGCTGCTGATCTTCGGCGGCAACTGGTGCGGCGACTGCATCGTGCTCGACATGTATCTCAAAAATGCGCAGAACAAGCCGATCCTCGACGCCAACTTCGTGCTGGTGGATGTGAATGTCGGAGAGTACGACGCAAACCTCGACCTCGCCAGGAAGTATGAGATCCCGCTCGCGAAGGGCGTGCCGGCTGCGGCGGTGCTGAGCGACACGGGGAAGCTGCTTTATAGCCAGAAGAGCGGGGAGTTCGAAAAGATGCGGCGCATGGACGAGAGCGCGGTGACGCGGTTCCTGGTGCAGTGGAAGCCGGCGAAGCAGGGGTGCTCGATTATGGCGGTGAATTGCTAAGGGCAGGCATTAGCGGTTAGGCAGTGTTTGGTAAATCGCGCGATCACGGGCTTTGTGTCAGGGCACGACTTTACAGGCTGCGGAAAAACTCAACTCTGAGGGGCTTTGTAACAAGGGCACGGAACCAACGTAGCTGCGTCCAGGCGCTTTTGCTTTTCTTTCTGTCATTCCCGGAGGGAATCTGCTGGCGCCGTCTCCAGGCAACAAGCCTGCCGGATGCACCTACCGCGGTTCCGCGCTAGCGGCCTCACGTGTTGCCGGGTCCGGCCCAGGAGCCTTGAATCGAAATCCCCGCGCAATCCGCTGTGGAAATCCCTGTCCAAAAACACCTGTCAAGTAGGGAACATAAGGCGAAATACAATCAACTGGCTTTATATCATGAGGTTATCCCATGTAAATTTACCCTGGAGTGTGGCCGATCCACTTTTCAACCCTGCTAGACTTAAGAAGAGTGGGAGAAAACCCCTCTCCATATGCCCGCCGAGCGCGGGCATTTTCGCTTTTCAGGGCCCCCGGACCCCGCCGCCGCACCGGCCGGAAGACGGGATGAATTTACTACAAATGTGTACGAAACTTACTACATATGTGTGCGAAAGTTACTACATACAGGACGAAATTTACTACAAAAGCCGCTCAGGGACAGCCCCGGACCCCGCATAATCAGGCCGAAAACTCGGCATTTTTAACCGGGAAATACAATCGGCGCAAGGCGGAGCTCGCCGTCGACAAGGCGGAATACTCGGCATTTTTAACCGGGAAAATAAATACCCCCCCCACCCCCCTCCTGTAACCCCTTTGGAATGTGAGGGGCAAAAAGTGGGCAAAACGACTAATCAATTGATAACAAATAACTTGACTCAATTTCCAAATGTGCCCAAAATGCCACTTTTTAGCCCAAATCGCCACTTTTTTCACCCATTTTGCAGGTCACTTACGAGATTTGGAAATCGGGCGCGCTTCCGCCGCACAAAGAGCTTGGAGCCGTTTCTGGGTAGGTGTAAATAAAGGACTTACTCGAGGAGCGCCTTAACTTGTCCCACGAGTTGGAACAAATTCGGGGGTGAACTCATGCGCTTAGGTGCTTCTACCGGCGCTTAAGTGCATTCCTCAAGGGTCCGGACGATTCTCCAGGATCGGACACACCAACTCTGAAAATGTACTAGGAATTGGAGAGTCCGGTTCTGTCTTCGCGCGGAGGGATGAGGAAGCGGCGGGGAGACCGGAAGAAGCTTTTGATTGTGTATCCCAGAAGTTGCAGGTGCGTCTGGCGCGGAATGCCGTAGGCGCGCATGGCAACGGATGCGGCAATTCCGAAGCTGACTCCTAAATTGCACACGAATGTCACGGCGATTCCGTAAAGCGTGTGTACGAACCAGCCGCGATAGAGCCAGTCCCGCCCAAAGCTCGCCGCGGCCAGCACAAGTGTTCCTGTGGAGAGGGTTACGTGCCGCACGTCGAGCGGGACGCCGAGAAACTTGCCCAGTGCGGGAACGAAGCCCAGCAGATAGCCGAGAACAATGCAGGTGACCCAGCCGGAGACGTTGGCTTCGACGAAGGCTGCCAGCTTCTTCATTCTTTCTTTGCCGAAGCGCTCGCCGAGCGGGTGCTGTGCAATCGCGGAAATAATGCCGTCGTAGGTGACGAAGTTCTCGAACCATCCGCCCGCAAGCGCGGAGACCCACAGGATCAGGCCGGTGAGTATGGCATAGATGATGGTGCCTGACGCCAGCGGATCGAGCGTCCGGTACACGTATCGCGCGCTTTCAGCCTGCAGGTAGCGACGGGAAAACAGGAACTCCCAGAGCCTTGCGAATGCCACACAGCCCACGCCGACGGCGATCAGGTTCGCGGCGGCTGAAGCGAGCTGGCTGCGCGTGATGCGGCTTACGAACTCCGCGACCCTTTCCTGGCGCTCGTGGCCGCGCGTGGTGCGCACGATTCCGGCGAACGCAGCCGCGGTGACAGACGGCTGCTTGGTGGCCAGTGCGAAGTGCAGGTGCTGCATCACGATGAAGCTCACCGCGTAGTTGGTTCCGGCGGCGACAAACTCCACAAAAGGCGGAAAGTGCGCGCCCCAGATGCGCATTTTGATGGCGGCCGTGAATACGGTAAGAAGACCGCCGCCAAGTGAGGCCCACCAGATCGCGCGGTATTCCCTGCGCGTGTTGGCGATGTAGTGCTCGCCGGCCTTGCCGGTTCGCTCCACAATTTTGCGGGCGAGCAGCGACGTGTTCTCGCGGAACAAGCCGCGCAGGGTCATTTCATCGCGCAGGGAATGCATCACGTCGTCAAGAAGGCGCTTTACCGCCGCGATCGACTCGTGCGGCTCGGCGACAAAGAGGACATCGGCGATGCAATCCATGCGGTTGAGCGCGTGCTCGATGGTGAGCAAGTCGAAGACAAGGGATGTGCTCACGCCGGCGTCTTCCATGCGCAGGTGCACCTGCCGCATTTCGAGACGGATGCGATGCGCCTGTTCGCGCCATGCCGCGATTGCCGACGGCGATCCGCGCTCCTTGAGCAGTTCCACCGTCGATAGCTGGATCCTGTAGAAAGGCGAATCCTCGATTGCGTGCGGGAAGCTCCGGAGGCGGACCTCGGGCGACAATCCAATGCCGGCAACATGGACAGCGAGCAGTTGAAATGCCTGCGTCAGGTCGGAGCGCTGTGCCTCCCATGAGGATGAACCGGCTGGCGGAGAAAGAGCGCGCGCCAATCGCCCGAACCATTCGTCGGGCAGATTGATGAGCCGGTCGATTGCGGCGGAGTTCGGATACAGCCTGACCAGGAGCGCGCTCAGGTCGAATTGGCTGCGCGCGGATGGGAGGATTCGCTGCGTGATGCGGCGGATCGCTTCGGACCACCAGCGGCCGCGCGGGTGCAGGCCGCTCTCGGCAAACAACTCGACAGACCGCATTTCGGATACGACTTCGCCGATCGCGTATTGAAAGGCGAGCTGGAGTTGCGGCTGCGATTCGATGAGGTGAACTAAGCCCTGGAGCCGGGTAAGTTCGACGGAGCCGGGCATGTGCTTGCCGCCTGTCGTCCACGCAACGAGGGAGACAAGGGCATCGAGCCTGGCTGCGAGGTCCGTCGAACTGATGAAGCTGTCGACGATGGAGGCAAGCCCCAGGATGCCGGAATCATCGCGCAACTCCGCCGGGAAAGAACTTAGAACCAGGTCGCGGGGGTGAACAGCCTCTTGAGTACCCATGGGAGCCATACACTCCGGCCGGGGAGATGTGATGGGATTCTATCCCCATGCATTTGCGAACGGGCGACGTGTTCCTACCCGCGAAGCCGCCTGAACTTCGTCAGGTGATGGGACACGATACACCGTCCGCTTGCAACATTAGAACCTATCTGACACTGGCTCACTGGCAGAACTGCTAATGCCGCGCCATGGCCCATCCACAATACCTTATCTAAGGCACCACCGAATCATCGGAAGGTGGTGAATTGATGCGCCTTTATCGCCAGTTTATTTCCTTCACGCTTCCTATAGCTACGCTTTGGATTCTCTGCAATCCCGCCCTGTGTGCCCAGTTCGGCGCAACGGCTGCTGCTGCGGGCCAGAGCCAGGACGACGCTGCGATCAAGTATCGCCAGCAGGATGGGGCCCGGCAGGCCGGCCTTTCGGCTCTCGATCCATCGACGGCAAATATCAGCGGCACCGTAACCACTGTGAACGGGGACCTCGTCCCCGGTGCGACGATTGTGCTCGAAGGCGCGGACGCTTCAGATCGCAGGAAGATGGTGGCCGGCGACAACGGCGCTTTTCGGTTCGAGGACCTCAAGCCGGGAATTCCCTATCGCGTGACGGTGGGAGCCGATGGATTTCAGAACTGGGAGTCGCCAACGGTGAACCTCAACCCGGGCCAATACCTGTTTCTGCAGGACATCAAGCTAAGTCTTCCAGCGGTGGTCGCTTCTGTGACCGTGTCCGCGTCGCCGGTGGAGATCGCCACGCAGCAGGTCACTCTCGAGGAGCATCAGCGCGTGCTGGGCGTCTTCCCCAATTTCTACGTGACATATGAGAACGACCCCGCGCCGCTGACAACCCGGCTGAAGTTCAGGCTGGCAACCAGGGCCAACACCGACGCGGTGACCTTCCTGGGAGTGGCGTTCATGGCGGCGATCTACCAGGCGGGAGACATCCCCGACTACGGCCAGGGCTGGGACGCTTATGGCAAGCGCGTGGCGGCCGGCTATGCCGATACCACGACCGATATCTTCATCGGCGGCGCCATCCTGCCGTCGCTGCTGCACCAGGACCCCCGTTACTTCTACCAGGGCACGGGCACAACAAAGTCCCGCGCGTTCCACGCGATGTTCAGCCCGTTTATCTGCAGGGGAGACAATGGGAAGCCGCAGCCGAATTACTCGAGTTTGATGGGCGATCTTTCCTCAGGCGCGATTTCGAACTTCTATTATCCGGAATCGAATCGCGGCGCGGGATTGGTGTTTCAGGGGTTTGCAATCACGACCGGCGTGCGGATGGTGAATGCCGTGATACAGGAGTTTGTCTTGCGCAAACTCACGCCCAGCGCCAGGGAAAGGAACTAGTGCACAGCCTTCCTGAGTAGGGGGAGCGGCACTCTTGTCTGTTGACTGAGGGCAGGTATATGCTCCGTGGCATGAGAGCACAGCGGATACTCAATGGAATCGTCGTTCTGGGAGCCGCCCTGGTTTTTGCCCCGGCTCTCGGATGGAGTCACCCCCCTAGCCAAGACAATAATGACGTCAAACACGACCTGAAAGCTGCAGGCCACGACACGGAACACGCAGCCAAGGATGCGGGCCACGATGTAAAGAACGGCACCACGAAGGCAGCTCACGCGACTGAACACGGCACCAAGCAAGCCGCCCACGCCACAACCCGTGAGACTGAGAAGGCAGCCCACGCTACCGAGCGCGACACCAAGGAAGCTGCCCACGCCACGGAGCACGAAACTAAGAAGGCTGCGCACGCCACCGAGAAGGGAACCAGGGACGCGGCTCACGCAACAACTCACGGCACCAAGAAGGCGTGGAACAAGACGAAGAGCACCGCCAAAGGTGCGGCACACGGGGCCGAGGAAGGCGCCAAGAAGACGGACTGACCGGCGCGGCTCATCACTTGACCTTCGCTTTTTCCCGGGCGCGAGAGGGGGCGGCGTGTGGTTTCCCGCTAACCCGGAAGGTGCGCGAGCATCCGATTAACGTGCTCTGCGGACTATTGGTTGAGCGGTGCGAGGTGTTTGGTGTTCTGGTAGGTGTACTGGATGCGGTGGACGACCGTGATGGTCGAGAGAACCGCGAGGACGCACAGCACCGGGGCCATGACACCCGCCCATTGAAAGAGAGCGCCGAGGATGATGAGAACGATGCGCTCGGGGCGCTCCATGAAGCCGACCTTGCACTGGCCGATGAGGGCTTCAGCGCGTGCGCGCGTGTAGCTGACCATGAGCGATGTGACCATGACAAACGCGGTCAACACGACGTAGCGGAGATGGTTTGCGCGCGCGTAGTAGACGAGGATGCCGAAGAAAAGGACCACGTCGGAGTAGCGGTCGATCACCGAGTCAAAGAATGCGCCGAATACGGTGACCTGGTTGGTGTGGCGTGCTACCCGGCCGTCAACCATGTCGAACAGTCCGGCGCCGATGATGACCAGGCCGCCGTAGAAGAAGTAACGGCCGGCATTTACGGAGCTGGCGTGGCCGAAGAAAAAAGCGGCGACAATGTTGATGACGAGCCCGATGAAGGTGAGGACGTTGGGGGAGATGCGCGTGAGCGCCAAGCCGTATACGATTTTATCGAGAAGCCAGCCGCATGCTCGGCCGAACTGACCTGTCCAGGTCATTGTCTTTCTTTCCTCACTGCTGCTGATCGCCTTCACCATCCTCCTCGTCGTCGCCGCCGGCTTCGTCGTGGATGGTGGTAAGCTTCAGGATTTCCATTTCCCGCTTGCCGTTGGGAGTGACGACGGTGGCCATGTCGCCGACGCGCTTGCCCACGAGGCCGCGGCCGATGGGCGATGTGGTGGAGATGAGGCCCTTGGCGACGTCGGACTCTTCGCTGGTGACGAGGCGGTACTCGATCTCTTCGTCCTTGGTGGAATCGTAGACCACGACGGTGGAGCCGAATCCGGCTTTGTCGCGCGGGATGTTGGCGAGGTTGACGAGCGAGAGCTCGGCCATGCGGCGTTTGAGCTGGCCGAGGCGCGCGTTGACGAACTCCTGTCGCTGCTTGGCCATGTGGTACTCGGCGTTTTCCGACAGGTCGCCCATGGCTACCGCCTTCTTGATCTCGGCGGGCAACTCGTGCGCTAACTCGTGCTCGAGTTGGGCGATCTGTTTCTGAAGCTGACTCTTAATGTGCTGGGGCATCCATTGTCCGTGAGCGGTAACTGGCGGGGCGCGCAGACCGCAAAAGGTGATAACACTCGAACTTTCATTATAGCGGGAAGGACCCGGCGAAGAACCGACGGCATGGTCGCAGGAATCGCAAATGAAGCACTTGACAAACCGGGGTGAGGCGATTACTTTGCATTGTAAAGTGGGTGGCGCAATGTACGACCTGAACAAGGCACTTGGCGACATCAGCAGCATCCGGCGCCAGATGGCGCAGAGCACGGAATTTCGCGGTTATGGACCCGCGACGCTGGCGGCAACGGGGGCGATTGCGGCGGTTGCCGCGGCGGCTCAGGCGCTGTGGCTGCCGGATCCGTCGCGAAATGTTCCGGTCTATCTGGGGATCTGGGTTTCGACGGCAATGCTTTCGGCGGCGCTGATCGGCGCGCAGATGCATGCACGAACGCGGCGGATCCACTCGGGTATGGCTGACGAGATGATCCGCATGGCGGTGGAGCAGTTTTTGCCCAGCGTGGCGGCAGGCTCGATGATCACGGTGGTGCTGGCGTGGCTGGCACCACAAGCGGTGTGGATGCTGCCCGGACTGTGGCAGGTGATCTTCGGCCTGGGCGTGTTTTCGTCGTGCCGGTTCTTGCCGCGGCCAATGCTGGCGGCGGGCGCCTGGTATCTGATGACGGGTCTGGGGTGCATTGCGGTCGGCGAGGGACATGCGTTCTCGCCGTGGGCCATGGGGATTCCTTATGGAGCGGGGCAGCTGCTGGTGGCGGCGATCCTGTTCTTCGCAAGCCCGGAGGGAGTAGATGAAAGCCAAGACAACTTCGAATGAGGGACGATTCGCATACGAAGGGCTGGACCGCGTGATCCACGAGCGAGCGCGATTAAGCGTGCTCACGTCGTTGATAACGAATCCGAAGGGATTGACGTTCGGCGACCTGAAGCAGCTGTGCGCGCTGACCGACGGCAACCTGAGCCGGCATCTGCGCGTGCTCGAACTCGACAAGATGGTGGAGATCGTGAAGGGGCACGAGAAGAACCGGCCGCTGACGGTGTGCCGCATTACGCCTTCGGGGCGGAAGCGGTACCTCGAGTACCTTACGACGCTCGAGCAGGTGGTGCGGGATGCGGCAAAGGGAGCGAAGGAAGAGGCGGCGCAGGCGCTGCTTGGCGGGCTGTCGGTGTCGCGGGTGGTGTGATTTTTTTTGTGCAGTGACTTTGTGTTGCAAAGTTGAGACGGAGGGATGACACGGTGAGCCAGTTCGGGTTGATGCAGGCGACGGAACGGGACCGGATGAGGCGGTCCATGGGAGTGAAGCTGCTGGTTGTGTGCGGATTGGCGCTGGTGATGACTATTCCGGCGCTGTTTGTAGATTCGCTGATTTCGGACCGGACGAGCCGGGCCGCTGACGTGGTGAAGGAGATCAGCGGGCATGTGGGAGGGCAACAGACGTTTCTGGGGCCGACGCTCGCGATTCCGTACGATGTCCCCACGGATGGTAAGCACGGCATCTACCTGGTGTTTCCGACAACAGCCACCGCCGCAGTGAACACGGCAACGGAAGAGCGCAAGAGAGGGCTCTTCAAGGTGCCGGTGTTCCAGGCCGACTTGAAGATGGACGCGGCTTTCGATTTGACCGGCGTGCCAGCGGCTGCTCCGGACGGTGCGACTCTCGACTGGAGCCGGGCGGAACTCGTGATTGGAGTGAGCGATGCTCGCGGAGCTCAGTCGGACGCGGTGGCGGTAATTGATGGGAAGAGCTCGACGATGGTTCCGGCGCATGTTTCTCCGGACATGAGTTTCAATCGCGAGGATGGTCAGGCGAGCGCGCTGACACTGTTCGGAGCGGCCGCCGACGGAGTGGCAAAGGCGAATGCGAAATTCAATGTGACGACGGCGCTCCGGTTCTCCGGAGCGCAACGCACTGCATTATTGGCCTATGGGAAGACGACTCATGTTGCGATGCAGGGCGATTGGGCGAGCCCTGGATTTGACGGCGGATTCTTGCCGATCCGGCGAAGCGTGGGAGAGAAGGGGTTCTCGGCGGATTGGACGGTACCGTTCATTGCGCGCGGCGTAGGTTCAGAGGGAACGTCAGGCGCGATTCGAGGACTCGAGGCTACGGCGCTGGGGGTTTCGTTTATCGAGGTGGCCGATCCGTACCAGTCGGTGACGCGTTCGCTCAAGTATTTGCCGCTATTCCTCGGGCTGGTGTTTCTTTCGTACTTCATATTTGAGGTGACGACGGGGAAGCGCATTCACCCGGCGCAATACGTGCTGGTGGGCGTGGCGCAGGTCATCTTCTATCTTTTGCTGCTGTCACTCGCCGAGCGCGTTGGCTTTGACTTCGCGTTTCTGATTGCAGGAACGGCAACAGTCATGCTGCTGGCCGCGAACGCGGGATGGATCTTTGTCAGCCGGCTGCAGGGATTGAGGGCGCTGGGAGTCTTCGGGCTGCTGTATCTGCTGATCTATCTGCTGCTCCGGTTGGAGGACGATGCGCTGCTGGTGGGAGCTGTCGCAAGCTTCCTGGCGGTTGCCGCTGTCATGTATTTCACGCGAAAGATCGACTGGTACGGAACGCTGCCGGGTTCAGAAAACCGGAACATGGCAGAGGGAGCGGCAGGTTCGAGCGGGACGGTGTAGGCGCTCGATGAGGGGTCGAACCGAGACGCAGGCTGCAACTCTCACACAACCAAAAATCGGAATCAGGGTCCGGGAAAAAGGGGACCAGGCAGATTGACGGAGTTCGATTGTGAGTTACGATTCGACGAAAAATGGCGCTGCGCAACGGGGACTGCACGTGGCGATCATCATGGACGGCAACGGGCGCTGGGCGGCGCGGCGCGGGCTGCCGCGCGCGGCGGGGCATCGGGCAGGGATTGCTGCGGTGCGGAGAGTGATCGAGCACGCGCCGGACATTGGTATCCGGCGGCTTACTCTCTACGCGTTTTCCTCGGATAACTGGAGACGGCCGGAGGGCGAGGTGCAGAGCATCTTCTGGCTGCTGCGGGCGTTTCTGCGGCTGGAGACGGAGCGGATGCGCAGGGAGGGGGCGCGCCTCGAGGCGATTGGGCGGCGCGACCGGCTGCCGGAGACGGCGCTCAAGGCAATCGAGAAGGCGGAGCGGGCGACGGCGGAGTGTAGGCGGATCCACGTGCGGGTGGCGATCGATTACTCCTCAAAGGATGCGATTGCGCGGGCGGCGGCACGGATGAGCGTGGAGAAGCCGGCTTCTGCCGAAGCGATGCGGGCGCTGCTTGATCAGGAACTTGGCGGCGATGGGTGCGACGTGGATCTACTGATCCGGACCGGAGGCGAGAAACGGCTTTCGGACTATTTGCTGTGGGAGTCGGCGTATGCGGAGCTGCTGTTCACTGATCGCATGTGGCCGGATTTCGACGCTTCTGACCTGGATGCGGCGCTCGAGGAGTTCCGACACAGGGAGAGGCGCTTTGGCGGTGTTCAGCCGGCGAGAGTCATCGAACACAAGGGCTCACATGTCGTGGCGTGGCCTTCGGGTCAACGCGCGGCGGTGTCGGCGCCGCTGCACGAGTAGCGCACTCTCTTTGAGCCAAGCAGTTCTGCAGTTGGTGTATCCCAGCGAGGGTCAACAGCAGATTCCCTGCGGGATTGACAGACAAAAAGGCAAATGCAGTTGCACCAGGAGACAATGATTTTCCCATGAGCAACGGGACAAATCCTGTCCGGCGTATTCGTGTGTCGCTCGCCGTGTTCATTGCGGGGCTCGTCGCGAGCGGCATCACCGCGGGTCCGCTGGAGACTGAACTCGGATGGCTGGTGTCGATGCTGCGAACCCCGGCTGTTATGCCGATGGCGCAGGCGACGGGCCTGCTTTCGTGGATCGAATTCGTCTACGATGCGGTTCGAACGACGAACGCGACGTATCCGATTCTCGCGTATGGAACTGACTGGCTGATGTTTGCGCATCTCGCGATTGCGGTCGCGTTCGTGGGGCCATGGATCGATCCCGTGCGGAATAAGTGGGTTATTGAATTTGGTTTGATTGCCTGCGCGGCGGTGGTCCCATGGGCGCTCGTGATGGGCGGAATTAGAGGAATTCCCCTGCCTTGGCGGCTTGTCGATTGCAGCTTCGGAGTCTTCGGAGCTGTTCCCCTCGCGTTCTCGATTAGATGGATTCGCCGGTTGGAAGAATCAATCGTTCGCGTCTGAGCCGGGGATTGCCTTCGTCGGGTTCTGCTCGTCCAGAAATGACTGAAGGATGAGGGTGGCGGCGACCTGGTCGACTACGCGGCGGTGTTGCTGGCGGACGTGGCCGGCTTCGTAGAGCATCTGGTGGGCTTCATGGGTGGTGAGGCGCTCGTCCCAGAGGTGGATGGGGAGCCCTGTGAGCTTGCCCAGCTCGGCGGCGAAGGCCTGTGTTTTTGTAGCGCGGGGGCTGGGGGCGCCGGATAGATGGAGCGGGTTGCCGACGACGACTCCGGCAACGCTGAAACGGCGGGCGAGGCGGGCGATGGAGCGCAGATCGTCTCGGGGATTGCGGCGGACTTCGATGGTCATGACGGGCTGGGCGGTGAGGCCAAGCTCATCGGAGACAGCTACGCCGATGCGCTTCGAGCCGATATCGAGAGCGAGATAACGGGGTTTGGGCGGCTGGGTCAGCTTTTGCGAGCTCCTCTCGAACCATTATCGGGCCGGGGCGGAGGCGCGCGCCGGAACCGGCGACGCGGAAGGTGAGGACAGTCCGGAATGTGTCCTGTTCGAGCTTAGGGCCGATGGCCGACCGCTACAATCTTGTTAATGAGAGGAATCCCGGGAGGGATTTCAGCGTCTTAAGAGAAAGCACGGAGGAAACCGGGACCAGGATGGCGAGCCGCAAACGGACGATGGGACAGAACCGCGGCTCAAGCTGGGGGAGAACCCTGCTGGCCGTCTTCCTTCTGGCGCTTCTTGCAGCTGCTGGGGCGGCGGCATACGTCGTTTTATCGCCATTCGGACCACAGCAGGAGACGTTTTTGGAGGTGCTTCCCGGCTCCTCCACGGTTCGCATCGGGCGGCAACTCGAGGAGTCCGGGATTGTCCGCAGCCAATATGCCTTCGACGCCATGCGCTGGATGCAGCACGGAACGCTGAAGGCCGGCGATTATCGCTTCGATCATCCGGCCCCGGTGAGCGAGGTGTACGACCGAATCCGGCGCGGCGATGTCTACACCATCTCCGTGACGGTTCCGGAAGGTTCGAACATGTTCGACATTGGCGCGAAGCTGGAACAAGCCGGGTTTGGGCCGCGGCAGAAATTCGTGGACGTTGCACGGCAGGAGGCGGGGCTGGTCGCAGACCTCGATCCGCAGGCGAAGACCCTCGAAGGCTACCTGTTTCCTGACACATACAAGATTGGCCCAAAAGAGGAGATGCCGGTGATCGTGGCCACGATGGTGAAGAGATTTCGCCAGGCCGCGGAGCAGATCGGGCTGCAGCACGATTTTCACAGCGTGGTGACGATGGCATCGCTGGTGGAGAGGGAGACGGCTCTGGATAATGAGCGGCCGCTGGTCGCCAGCGTGTTCGCCAACCGGCTAGAGAAGTCCATGCCGCTGATGACAGACCCTTCGGTCATTTACGGGCTTGAATTGCAGAACCAGTGGCGGGGAACGATTTACGCGAGCGACCTGCAGCGGGATACCCCTTATAACACCTATATCCATCCAGGCCTTCCGCCAGGGCCAATCGCCAATCCAGGGGTGAAGTCGCTCAAAGCAGCGATGGCGCCGGCGCAGACGAACTACCTTTATTTTGTCGCGGCCAGCCAGAATCCGCAGGGGAAGTCGCTGTTTGCCTCAACCCTTGAAGAGCACAACAAGAACGTTGCCGGTTACCGCGACGCCATGAAGAAAGCGGGGCCGCAATGACGGTTGGCTGTCGCCGCGCGGCGACCGTTGTACTGATGATTCCGGCGTTGCTTCTTTCAGGCTGCCTTTTCACGACTCGCAAGCTGCCTGTACCCAAAGCTCCTACCATCGTTCAGTCTGCGTCGGCTGAAGAGTTGGTGAACCGGCTGGACAAGAACTGGGACGCGCTTCAGTCGCTCTATGCCAACGTGGAGATACAGCTCAGCGTGACGAAGTCGAGCGAGGGGACGGCGAAGGACTACACTTCCATCCCCGGCATCATCCTGTTGCGCAAGCCGGAGATGCTCCGCGTGGTGGGCTTCGCGCCTGTGGTGCGCACCCGCATTTTCGACATGGTGAGCAACGGCAATGATTTCACGTTGTATCTGCCCACCCAGGATAAGGCTTACAAGGGCCCAAACAAGCTCACGCACAAATCGCCGAATGCCATCGAGAACCTGCGGCCCGGGTTTTTCCTCGATGCGCTCGTGGTGCGGGGAGTGCAGCCCGGCGATGACCATATGGTCACAGCCGATCAAGATACCGTGGAGGACGTAAAGAAGAAGCACCTGCTGATCATTCCCGAATACATCCTGACCATTATGCGGCGAAAGGCGAACAGCTCCTCCGAATATCAGGCCGTCCGCGTGATCACTTTCCATCGCGAGGACCTGATGCCGTATCAGCAGGATCTTTATGACGATCAGGGGAATCTGGAAACCGTGGTCACGTACGGGAATTACCTGAATTTTGAAGGCGGAAAGTTCCCCTCGACGGTGACCATCAAGAGCAAAAAACCGGAGGCGGAGTTCCAGGTTGTGCTGACGGTTGAGAAGGTGAAACAGCAGGCCTTGAAAGACGATCAGTTCCAGCTCCAACTCTCCGAAGATACCCAGATCAAGACGCTCGAATAGGTTTGGGCCGGCTGCATCATGCAGGTTCGAGTAGAGTTTGCCGAAAGCTGTGGCGACATGGCCTTTCAAAACAGATTTATGCAACCAATTCGATTGCATCCACGTGGAGAAGGCGCGTGGATAGATCGATTTTTCCAGTGACTCGCACGTCCTCGCCTTCGTAGCACCAGGCCCGGCCCGCTGACTCGAGTGGATAGAATTCGCCCGCAGTTTCGCGCAGTACGAAACGGCTGCCTTTTCGCATCACCGTCCCGTTGAAAGTGACAGTGGTTGCCGAAAAGGGGCGCGGGGCAGTGCCTGTCAGGACCGGAGAAACTGATTTGTCAGGTTCGATCGAGGGAGCGGCATCGGGGCCGGGCTTTGAATCGGGCTTGCCGACGCCGCCCGCAATTTCCAGTTCCTGGCCGAAGCGCCGGACCGTGAGTGCCGCCAGGATCAGCGAAAAACTGACAAACAGGCAGCGCTTGATGTCCGACTTCATTTGGGACAACCTCCCGAGGTCTTGCGGTCCGGAGTGCGTTGCCGCCTGGGGCCTCCGTCTTCTCCGAACCGCTCTCTCTCGCTCAGGATGAGACAAAAGCATGCGAAATGCCAAAGTCAACTTGTGCGCGGACTTGATGATGCGCGTGCCGCGGCACGACGGCACCGGGTAAAAAATACCTCTGGCGGGAAAATTGGGCGAGTGGGTCCGAGTTCTACTCTGTCCGCAGGGCCTGCATCGGCTCGATGGATGCAGCGCGACGGGCCGGCAAAAACGCGGCGACTGCGGCCACCACGCTGAGGAACGCGATGGCGGCGAGAAATACGAGCGGGCTGAACGCGCCCGACCCGAGGAGTTTCGCGTTCGCGCCCATGGCCGAGTTCGTGAAAGAGATGCCGGCGATCAGCCTGCTCGCGGCGACCGCCAGCGCCGTACCCGCAACAAGCCCGGCCGCGGTTAGGGAGAGGCCCTGACGCACCACGAGGCCAAGAACCTGCGACGGACGCGCGCCCAGGGCCATGCGCACGCCTATCTCCTGTGTACGCTGCGCGACCGAATAAGCCATCACGCTGTACAGCCCGACCGCGGCCAGCAAGAGGGCGATCGAACCCATCACGCCCATGAGGCTTGCGGCTACCTTCTGCGGGTAGAGCGATGCGCGGATGAACTCCCGCAAAGGCGCGGCGTCGAAGACCGTCACGTTAGGGTCGATGGAGCGCGTATGCGCGCGCAGGGTCGAGAGAATCAAGTCGGGCTCGCCCGGAGTGCGCACGTAGAAGGCAAGGTTCATGTCTGCGCGATAGAACTGGCGAAAGGGCACATAAAAGTAGGCCGGCGTGGACTCGCCGAGGTAGTGGTACTTCGAATCCCGGGCAACGCCGACGATTCGGAGCCAGGTGCCCCAGCCATTCACCTTGACGCCGATGGGGTCGCGGCCGGGCAAGAACCGCTGCACAAACGCCTGGTTCACAATCATCACGGCCGGCGCGTTCTCGTTGTCCTGCTCGTTGAAGTTGCGCCCCTCGAGAATCGGGATTCTCATGAGCGGAAGGTACCCCGGGGAGACGACATTGCGGAAGATGTTCATGTTCTCGTTGGGGTGAGGCGCGTAGCCTTCGATGCGCAGTTCTTCCCACCAGCTTGGCTCGAAGCCGAGCGGAACGCCGTCGGAGTAGGCAACGCCTGCAACGCCGGGAGAGGCGGACATTTTTTCGGCGAGGCGGCGGCAAAACTCCTTGCGCTGCGCGAGGCTGTACGCATTGGTGGAGAGATAAAACTGGTTCACCAGCACTTGACTGGGATCGAAGCCGGGATCGATGTGCAGCGTTTGCTGAAAGCCGCGCGCGAACAGGCCTGCGCCCACCAGCGTGACGAGCGCCAGAGCCACCTCGGAGGCCACCAGGGCGGCGCGAAGCCGGTTGTGCGAATTCCCGGCGAGGCCGCTGCGGCCGCTTTCGTTCATGCGCGCGCTGATGTTCATGCGGCTCACGTGCAACGCCGGCAACAGACCCGCAGCCAAGGCAGAAAGCAGGCACAGGCCGGCAGTGAATGCGAATACGGCGAAGTTAAGGCGGTGATCGACGGAGACAATCGATTGCGCCGGACCGGGGGGCATAAGGTAATGCAACGAGTAGGCGAGCGACGGCGTCACGGCAATGCCAAGGGCCGCTCCGGCGATGCTGAGCAAGAGCGTTTCCGTAAGCACCTGGCGGACGATGCGCCCCCGGCCGGCACCGAGCGCGAGACGGGCACTGAACTCCTTTTCGCGGACAGTGGCGCGGGCCAGCAGCAGGTTGGCAACGTTGGCGCAGACGATTAAGAGCACCAGCACGCATACTCCGGAGAGGATGCGCAGGGGGCCGACCAGAAGCCCCTGCGGCCCGTGCGGCGACTTCCACAAGGGCAGCAGCGTTGCGCTCATGCCTTCGCTCACGTCGGCGTTCAGGATGGCCATTCGGTCGGCGAGCGCTTTGAGTTCAAGACGCGCCTGCTCAAACGCTACTCCGGGCTTGAGCCGCGCGATGCCCAGCATGTTACGGTCGTGGCGGTCGTGCATCATCCACAAGGCCACACCGTTCAGCACGGGCTGCTCCATGTAAGGCACCCACAGGTCGAAGGCTGCCACGGGCATCGAGCCGTGAAACGCCGGCGCGGCGACTCCCACGATGGTGAGTTCGTGCTGGTTGATGCGCAGGGTCTTGCCGACGATGGAGGGGTCGGCGTTGAAGTGCGAGCGCCAGTAGCGGTCGCTGATGACGGCCACTGGATAAGCGCCGGGCGTGTCGCCGAATTCCGAGGGCAGAAACATTCGTCCCGTCTCGGGCTTGACCCCGAGCACCGCGAAAAAATTGCCGGAGACAAGTTCGCCCCAGACGCGCTCGGAGTGGTCTTCTCTGCCTACGCTAAAGGCGGCCGGATGAGAAACGGCGATGCCGGCGAATAGCCGCAGGTGGTCGCGAAAGTCGATGAAATCCGGATAGGAGTTGGGAACCCATTCGCCGTTGGGTGTAACGCTTTCGAGCATGACAAGACGGCCTGGGTCAGCGACGCCGCTCATTGGCTGGAGCAGGACCGAATCGATCCATGTGAACACGGTTGTGCTGGAGGCGATCCCGATGGCGAGAGTTAACGTCGCGACGAGCGTGAACCCGGGCCGGCGCAGGAGAACACGTACGCCATAGCGCACGTCGTGCAGCAGGTTTTCAAGCCATACTGCCCGACCGCGAACAGCGAAGCGCTCACGCGAAACAGTTGCATTGCCGAATGCCACCTTCGCCCTGCGCTGCGCTTCGTCAGCAGCAATTCCCTCCGACTTAAGCTCATCGGCTTCGAGGGCGAGATGAGCGCTGATCTCCTGGGCATAATCTTCAGCGGTGCGGCGGCGGCGAATGCGCATGGCTATGGCTCCTCCCCGAGCGGCGACAGAATCAACTCCATGGCCCGCTTCAGACGGTTCCACTGAGTCGTCTTGGCGTTGAGTTCCTTGCGGCCCTTCGCGGTGAGCGTATAGAAGCGCGCCTTGCGATTGTTTTCTGAAGTACCCCATTTCGCGCTGATCATGCCGCCGTCTTCAAGACGCTGCAGTGCAAGGTAGAGCGATCCGTGGTCCACGAATAGCGCTTCTTCGGACTGGCGCTGGATGGTGCGCGCGATGCCCTGGCCGTGGCAGGCGCCGAAAAGCAGGGTGCGCATGATGAGGAGGTCGAGCGTGCCCTGAAGCAGGGCGACGCGGTCGTTTTCGTCCCTTTGGGTCGGCATACGACCTGAGTATGCGCCCGCTTGGGTCGGATGTCAACATGAAGGTATTCTGCCGGAATGGCGGGCAGGCTCCCTCGACATCATGCCAGGTTCTCCGGTTTATGCGGCCCACGGCTCCCTAGAAAACAGTTGGGGCATCCGACATCGGGCCTGTGCTAGTATCCCGGCATCGCACTTCAGGAGACCACGCTGATGGAATCCAGCCTTCGCCCGCTGACGCTGGGCGAGATTCTCGACCGCACGGCCCAGCTTTACCGCACGAATTTTGTGCTGTTTGCAGGGATCTTCGCTGTGACCAACGGCATTGTGCTGGCAATGGCGCTGCTCGTTGAAGGGCTATCGTCAGATTACCGGGCTGCCATTCAATCAGGCATGAGATTCCACCCCGGCGTGGCCCTGTTATCGGCCGCGATCATCGGCCTGATTGGAATGGTGCTTTATGGAGCTTCGATTGCCGCCATCACGCGCGCAGTGGCGTGGATCCAATTGGGTGAACCGGTGACTATTCGCAGCGCATATGCCAGCACTCTGCGGCGGCTGGGCCGGTACATCTGGCTGATGGTGCTGGCCCTTCTTATACTGCTGGGGATTGCGCTCGTCGCGGCGATTGGGCTGGGGGTCGTGATGGCAATCGGCCTCGCTGCAGTTGCAGTTGTATTGCAAGGCTCGAGACAAGCCGGGCTTATCGCGGGCGTCACGATAGGCTTGCTGTTCGATGTCGGGATATTTGCGGTCATGGCGTGGTTTGGGGCGCGTTACGCGCTCGGAATTTCGGCATGCGTGGTTGAAGGCCTGAAGGCTCGCAAGGCACTCCGCCGCAGCGTAGAGTTGAGCAAGGAGTCACGGGGCCGCATCTTCCTGCTCTTTCTGCTGGTCGGAGTGATTCAGGCGGGCCTGCTGCTACTTACGCAGAGCGCTTTCTACACCTATATGTTCAGGCATCACATGCAGCTGCCCCTCGGCCTGAACATCTTGTCGCAGATAACATCCGTGGCAACAAATATCCTCGTGGGCCCCATTCTGGCGACGGGCCTGACCCTCTTTTATTTTGACCAGCGAGTACGCAAAGAGGGGTACGACATCGAGTGGATGATGCAGGCTGCGGGACTGGTGCTGCCTCATGGCGTGGAGACACCAGAAACGATTCTGCCGATCGAGACTCCACCTCATGCTGCGCCCGCGGGTGGTGCTCTCGAAATCGCCGCGCTGGATCAGACAGCGGCGCCCGAGGCCGGCGCACAAGAGGAGTCCGCATGAAAGATTGGTTGCGGCCGTCGACGCTTGGGGAAATTCTTGACCGCACAGCGAGTCTCTATAGATCTCGCTTTATCGTGTTCTTCGGCATTGCGAGCGTGCCGGCGGGAGTGGTCCTGGGATTCGCCGGAGCCGCGGTGCTGCTGTTCGCGTGGGCCGGGACGTCTGGGGCCGGGAAAACGGATCCGGCGGTCCAGGCGGCGTTGGGCATCGGCGTCCTTGGGCTATTCGTCCTGGCGCTTCCACTCATGATCGGAGCAAATGCTTTGAGCGGGGCGGCGATGTGCCATACCGCGAACTCACTGCTAGTTGGAGAACCCGTCACCATATCCGCCGCGTTCAGGGGGGTGTGGAAGCGGGGATGGCAGTACGTGGGCCTGTACCTGCTTCTGGGTTTGATCGTTGTGGCGGCGCCGGTGGTGGTGTTGATGGTGATGATGGGGATGGCGGCCGTCGGCGCGGCGGTAGGGGGAACCGCCGGGGTCGGCGTGGCAGCAATTTCCGGCGTATTGACGTTCTTCGCGTTTGCGGGCGGCGCGGTGTATGCCGTGTGGATGCTGCTCAGGCTGTGCCTGGCTTTTCCCGTCTCCGTTGTTGAGCATGCCCCGGTGGTCGATGCCATCAAGCGCGCGTGGTCGTTGTGCGTGGGCACTCGCTGGCGGATGCTGGTGCTGTTTCTGCTGGGAATGGCCCTTAGCTATATCGCATCGCTGCTGCTGATGGCCCCGCTCTTCCTTGCCATGGCCTTGATACCGGGGTTAAACAATCCGCAGCATGCCCAGGTGGCCGGGACCGTCATGCTCATAGGAATGTATGGGGCCTCGTTTGCCGTGCAGGCGCTCACCATGCCGGTGTATGCCATTGCCCTGGTGCTGTTCTACTACGACCAGCGCGTGCGTCATGAAGGATTCGACATCGAATTCCTTATGCGGCAAGCCGGCATGACAATCGAACCTGCGCCGCAACTGGAAGCCGAACCTTGGATGCCGCCGGTGCAAGCGCCTGCCAATGCTCCCGCCCAGGGTGAGCATTTCTCGGAAACGGGCGCAGCGACAACCACGAACGCGGAGCCGGACACAGCGGGAGGAGCCGCTTGAGTCTGCCGGCACGTGCGATTTCCGCGGGGTGGATGACGTGAATCCATCTCTCAGGCACATAAGAAATATGGGGTTGGTATTGCTCGCTCTTGGAGCCGGCGTCGCACCTTCTCGCGCACAGCAACTGCAAGCTGAGCCCGAGCCGGGTTCGGCAAACGCTCAAGATGTTTCGGCGGACGATTATCGAAAGCACTTGCTGGCGCTCGAGACCTTGACGCAAGCCTGCGCGAAGGCCCGCGACACAAAGAGCTGCGAGCCGGAGCTAGTCGGGTCCGACGACCGGGTTCCACTGGGTACGGAGGCGAAAGCTTCCAGAAGGCTGATCCGTTACGGCTGGTTGCGCACCCTGTATGCGCGGGGGCAGCTTGCGGATGAGCCTCGCGAGACGCCCAAGCCTGGCAGCCCCGAATCGCCGTGGGGAACGCCGCGGACCACTTCCCAGTTGCTTGCGGACGCACAGACGCGGCTGGCTGACGACCTGGCGGAGGCCGACGCGTCGCCGGGTGCAAACCCATCGCGTACGGTCGAGCGCGCCGTGCTGACAAAGGTGCTTGCCGGAAGAGAGTTCCGCAAGCTGAAGCAGCAGGATGCCGGCGAGAGTCTGCTCGAGAGATTCAGCAACTGGCTGAACCGTCAGTTCGAGAAGCTGGGCAGGCTGCAGGTGCATGCTGCGTGGGTGGGACGCGCGCTCTTCTGGGGATTCCTGCTGGCAGTGGGCGTTGGGCTGGCATGGGCTCTGATTCAACTGGAGCGCCGGTGGAGGGTGCGCCTTGTACCCGACGTCGATCGTCCGCCTGAGGGTGCGCCTTCCGCGCGCGACTGGCAGTTGTGGCTCAAGGACGCGCGCGAGGCAGCGGCTGCGGGCCGGTGGCGCGAGGCGATCCACTTTATTTATTGGTCGGCAATTTCACGGCTTGAGTCGAAGCGCCTGTGGCCACCGGATCGCGCCCGCACGCCGCGGGAGTATCTCGCGCTTGTGGCGGGAGACGATCCGCGCAAGGCTGGGTTGGGCGCCCTGACGCGCGAGTTCGAGTGGACATGGTACGGAGGAAGGCAGGCGAGCGAGACCGACTATCAGCGAGCGGAGGAACACGCGGCCGAGTTGCTTGAAACTGCCGGGACCGACGGGGCGCGAGGCGGTGCCGCATGAGGTTTATTTCCTCGCTGGACGCAAAAGACCGCCGCTTGCTGTTCTGGTCTCTAAGCGCTGCGGTTGTGCTGGCGGTGCTTGCGGGGGTTCTGCTTCCCAGTGGAGACAGCAACGAGAACCTGACGCCCTCCACCTACCTTTCCGGCCAGCATGGCGCGCTGGCCGCATACGAGATGCTGGAGCGAGCCGGATATCCGGTGGAGCGCTGGGAGAGGCCGCTGGGTGAGTTGGCGGCACAGGCCGGGCCGGGAACTGTAGTGATCTTCGCTGAGCCGTTTACGCGCGAGCTTGACGATGTGAAGGCTGTTCGGCAAATTCTGGAAAAGGGCGGGCGCGTTCTGGCGACTGGGTTCTTGGGTGGATTTCTGCTGCCCGGGCAGAATGCGAGGCCGAGCACGCAGTTCACGCGCGCTGCCTGCGAGCTCGAACCGGAGGGTCTGGATTCATTGGCGGGGTCGGGCGAAGTGTGGATGGTGCCCGCGTCGACTTGGAATGTCGGCAATCCGGCGGCGCGGGTGCAGTACAGTTGCGCCGGGCAGCCTGCGGTCGTGGAGTATGACTGGGGCAAGGGGCACGTTGTGTGGTGGGCGAGTTCCACTCCGCTCGAAAACGGGTCGGTGGCGCGGGCGCAGGACCTGGAGTTCTTTCTCAACTCGCTGGGACCGCGCGAGGGACGCCGGTTTTACTGGGACGAGTCGCTGCACGGAGAGATCCGGTCCAACTGGAGTTACGCCAGCGGGCCGGCGCTGCGTATGCTGCAGATCGGGCTGCCGGTGCTGGCGTTCCTGATCCTGTTCAGCTTCAGCCGGCGCAGCGGGCCGGTGCGCGAACTGCCTCCACCGGTGCGGGCTACGCCCATCGAGTTTCTAGACGCGCTGGGATCGCTTTATCGCAGCGCCGGCGCTACCTCAACGGCGGTAGCGGTCGCCTGGGAGCGATTCAGACGACATGCCCTGCGGCTCTGCGGCGTTCGCATGCTGCGCGTGGACGCGAGAGAGCTGGCAGCCGTGGTGCGGCGTCGATTCCCGGCCATTGGTGACACGCTGGAGGCAGATCTCGTGGAGTGCGAAGAAGCGGCGGGCAACGAGGCGCTGAACCCCCAAGATGGGCTGCGGCTGGTGCAGGTTCTCACGGCGCACGCGCAGGAACTCGACGCGGCGGCACGGTCAGGCGCGCGGACAAAGGTATCGTAGATACGTCACTCATCCAATTCACAGAAGAGGATTCATGAGCGAAGAGACCACACAGGCAGGCAGCGAGACAGCCGCACCAGGCGACAGCGCGAACGGGGCGGAGTCGCTCGCGGCGACGCGGCAGCTGATCGAGCACGCGCGCGCAGAGCTGGGGCGCGTGATTGCCGGGCAGTCGGCGGTAATCGAGGAGGCGATTATCGCGCTTCTGTGCCGGGGCCATGCGCTGCTTGAAGGCGTGCCGGGCATCGCCAAGACGCTGATCGTCAAGGCGCTGGGAAGGCTGCTGGGGCTGGGCTTCCAGCGCGTACAGGCCACGCCCGATTTGATGCCTGCCGACATATTGGGCACGACCATCCTGAAGCCCGGGTCCGATGCGTTCGTTTTTCACGCGGGCCCGGTGTTCACCGACCTGCTGCTGGTGGACGAGATCAACCGCATGCCACCGCGGACGCAGGCCTCGCTTCTCGAATGTATGGAGGAGCGCCAGGTGACGGCGGATGGCGTGCGGCATCCACTCCCGGCGTGGTTCACGGTGTTTGCCACGCAGAACCCCGTCGACTTCGAAGGAACGTACCCGCTGCCCGAGGCGCAACTGGACCGCTTCCTGCTGAAGATTCGCGTGGCGTATCCATCCGAGGCTGAAGAGGCGCAGATATTGGAGATGCACCACCGCGGTTCGGGCGCCGGGCTGCTCGAAGACGCGGCGATTGCGCCGATCCCTGCGGGGCTGCTGGCGGCTGCGCACTCAGAGGTGCGCCGCATCCGAATCGAGCCCGAGCTTTATCGCTACATCCTTGCGCTTACTAGGCGCACTCGGGAGTGGCCGACCCTGCTGCTGGGCGCGAGCCCGCGCGCGGGCCTGTGCCTGATGCTCGTGGCGCAGGCTGCAGCGGCGTTCGACGGCCGCGATTACCTGGTTCCGGACGACGTGAAGCGCGCCGTGCAGCCAGTGCTGAGGCATCGCGTGATGCTGAAGCCGGAGGCGGAGCTTGAGGGTTTTGACGCCGACCGGGTGCTGCAGGACGTGGTGGCGGCGGTGCCGGTGCCGAGGCAATGACGATAAGCACGATAGGAGTATACTGGTAGTATGAAGCTGAAGACATCTATCACACTATCGTCGGACTTGCTGAAAGAGATCGACCGGGGCGCGGGTGAGAGCGGTTCGCGCTCGGAATTCATTGAGACCGTGCTGCGCGAGTATTTCAAGGCGAAGGTCCGGGAAGCCCTGAACGCAAGAGACGCCGAGCTCATCAACGCCAACGCCGACTATTTGAATAGCGAGATGGAGGACGTACTTCGCTACCAGGCTCCGATCGAATATCGAGCAGAGGATTAAGCCTATGCGCAGGGGAGAGTTGTATCGCTTACATAACCCGCCGAAAGACCCTAAGCGGTATCGAGTATTTGTGATCGTGAGTCGTCAGTCGATCATCGATACGCGATTCGCGACCCTTATCTGCGCGCCCATTTTCAGCGAAGGGCAGGGACTTGCGACACAAGTTCGCGTGGGAATCGAGGAGGGGCTGAAACACGACAGCTGGATCCACTGCGACGGCCTCGCCAGCATCCCGAAATCAGAATTGCGAAATTGGGTTGGTTCTCTCTCGCGCGCGAGATTGGCCGAATTGGACAGAGCGCTGCGAATAGCACTCGACATTGCATCGTGAGTTCGCATGATCTCCCCATCACTCCATCCTGAACCAATCCGCGCCGCCTGCGAGCGACGCCGCAAACTCGCGTTCGGGCTTACGCCTCGCGCCATTGGACTGCTTGTGGCCGGCTTCTTCCTGCTTATTCCCGGGTTCTACGTCGCCCGCCTGAGCTACGCGATGCTCGTGTGGGACGGACTGGTTCTCCTCGCCGCGTGGCTCGACGGGACGCGCCTGCCCCAGGCTTCGTTGCTGGCGGCCGAGAGGAGCTGGAGCAATGCTCCTGCGCTCGACAGCGAAACCGAGATCGAGCTGAAGATCGAAAATCACGGCCGCGTCATCGTCGAGTGCAGGCTCACGGACGATCTGCCGTCCGGCCTCAGTTCCGAGCCTGTCTATCAGCGCCTAACGGCGTTTCCGCGGGTTCCGGCGCGCGTCCGGTATCGCGTCACTCCTCGCGAGCGCGGCGACTGGGAGACCGGGTGGCTGTACGTGCGCTACCGCTCGCCGCTCGCGCTGGCGGAGCGCTGGGCGAGGGCGCCGTTGACGCAGACTGTGCGGGTGTATCCCGCGCTGCGCACGACCGAGGAGCAGCAGATCTTTCTCGCGCGCAGCCGCCAGATCGACCTGCAGCTTCGCCAGGCACGCCAGCGCGGGCTCGGGCGCGACTTTGAGAGCCTGCGCGAATATCGCGAGGGCGACGACCTGCGGGACGTGTGCTGGACAGCGACGGCTCGCCGCGGCAGCCTGGTCACACGCCAATACCAGACAGAACGAAGCCAGGCTGTATGGATCGTGCTGGACTGCGGGCGACTCATGCGTTCCAGACTGGCCGCCAATGCCGGCGAAACCGCAGTCGAGGCCGGCGCGGTCGAGCCGGTACATTCGAAGCTCGATCATGCCTGCTCTACCGCCGTGGCGCTGGCGCAACTGGCGCTGTATTCGGGCGATCGAGTGGGCCTGCTCGCCTATGGACAGGCGATCCAGCAGAGGATGCTTCCGGGGCGAGGCGCCGCGCACTTGCGACAGGTGATTGAATTACTGGCGCAGGCACGCGCCGAAGCCGGTGAAGCAGACCACCTGCGCGCAACGGCTGTCCTCAACCGGCTGCAACCGCGCCGGTCACTGATCCTCTGGGTTACGGACTTTGCCGAGACCGCCATGCGGCCGGAAGTGATTGATGGAGCAATGCAGCTTCTTCGGCGCCATGTACTGCTTTTCGTTGCCATGGCGCAGCCGGAGGTAGACCGCATTGCCGCCGCTCGTCCGCGCAATGTGGAGCAGATGTTTCGCGCCACAGCCGCGCAGGAGATGGCTGGAAGGCGCGAATTGCAGTTGTCGCGCCTCCGCGAGCAGGGCGCGCTCACGCTCGATCTGGACCCGGCAAACCTGGCCTCTGCGGTGCTGAACCAGTACCTGACGGTGAAGGAACGGGCGATGGTCTAGATTGCATTGCTCATGTCGGCCATTTGAGAAATGCAGTTAGGCGGAAGCGCGCCCGATTTCCAACTCTCGTAAATTCCCAGCAGAGTTGGTGAAAAAAGTGGCGATTTGGGCTAAAAAAGTGGCGATTTGGGCACATTTGGAAATTGAGTCAAGTTATTTGTTATCAATTGATTAGTCGTTTTGCCCCACTTTTTGCCCCTCACATTCCAAAGGGGTTACAGGAGGGGGGGGGGTATTTATTTTCTGGTTAACAGGCCCGGAGCGCGGTGATCGTTTGGCATCGTCCGCAGGGGAAGGGGGAGGGCACTCTTCCCGGTCAAAAAATGCCGGGTTTTCGGCTTGATTTTGCGGGGTCCGGAGCTGTCCCTGACCAGCTTTTGTAGTAAGTTTCTTACACATATGCAGTAAATTTCGTACACATTTGTAGTAAGTTCAACTCCTCTTCCGGCCGTTGAGGCGGCGGAGTCTTGGGAGGCCCGGGTACGCCTGAAAAGCGAAAATGCCCGCGTGTGGCGGGCATTTGAGAGGGGTGTTTTCCCTCTATTGTTAAGTCTAACAGGGTTGAAAAGTGGATCGGCCACTTTCCCGGGTAAATTTTCATGGGATAACCTTATGATATAAAGCCAGTTGTCTGTTTTTCGCTTTTTCTTCCCTACTTGACAGGCGTTTTTGGGCAGAGATTTCCACAGGGAATTGCGCCCGGGGCACCTTGAGGTTGTGCGCGTGGGGCGCTGGCGCATTGAGTGAGCCGGCCCCAAAACCTGGGGCCGGTTTAGTGAGCGTCTGTGGCAGGGCGGGCGAGGAGCAACCACAGATCCCTCGGTCCGCTTACCCCGCCAAAAGCGGGCGGGGCCCCAGGCGTACGGCCCTTCGGGATGACACGCTCTTGTGGGGGAGCGGGAGTTGCGGGGAAGGCGCCGGTGAGCGTGCGTCTCCGTGCGCTTGGTATGAGGCGGATTTTTGCGGGCGAATTCGGCGCTGACGCATTGGGAGAGCCGGCCCCAAAACCTGGGGCCGGTTTAGTGAGCTCCTGCGGCTGGGCGGGCGAGGAGCAACCACAGATCCCTCGGTCCGCTTACCCCGCCAAAGGCGGCGGGGCCCCAGGCGTGCGGCCCTTCGGGATGACACGCCTTTGTTGGGAGCGGGAGTTGCGGGGGAAGGCGCCGGTGAGCATGCGTCTCCGTGCGCTTGGTATTAGGCGGATTTTTGCGGGCGATGGGGCGCTGAGGCGTTGGGTGAGCCGGCCCCAAAACCTGGGGCCGGTTGGGTGAGCTCCTGTGGCTGGGCGGGCGAGGAGCAACCACAGATCCCTCGGTCCGCTTACCCCGCCAAAGGCGGCGGGGCCCCAGGCGTGCGGCCCTTTGATGGCATGAGGACGTTGGCCCGATCGAGCGGGTAGATTTGGCTGTGCGTAAGAGGCCATGGCCCGGAGGAAGGAGCCAACGTCATGGTGATTATA